>JAAUYD010065447.1_pt1 | contig 18456 bp, 18 predicted proteins | sample 7278101 | NCBI WGS metagenome assembly JAAUYD01 (sample SAMN14350128, study PRJNA611818) | marine sediment metagenome | isolation source: surface marine sediment (0.6m) | place: French Polynesia: Moorea | collected 2018-08
CAGCGCGTTGCGGTGAGGTAGTGTGGTCTTGGGGGTTTCCCCCATGTAGCTTGCTTCCCCGTTGGCGTTCGCGCAGCGTGTCGCTTGCGACTCAGCCTTCTCCGAAGGAGTAGGGGTACAACTACCGTAGCTTGCTTCTCGCGGAGCGAGTACCCGGAGGGGGGTTCCCCCCGTTATAGCGACTGCCGGGGTTTATCAACGAAGAATTAGGGTTTTGACAGGTAAATATTGCCAATAAACCCGGTTTCTGACCCCGGTGCAAGATGTGTGTTTACACACCTAAACCCAAAATTAGTTTCTTTACTTTTTACCATTAACTAATTACCAAATCAGAATCAACCATTAACGTTTTTGTCCCTAGGGTGGGACACTCTAGGAACATTTATAACCAATCATCATCATCATCCCAGTTATCTTGGTAGGTGGGACGGTTTCTACGGGAGGAACCGCTGTCATAGGAGGGAGAACGACTGTTTCTGCTATAGCTTCTGTCGTAATCCCGGTTATTTTCCCTACCATAGTCTCCTCTGCCATAATCGCGGTTATTTTCCCTACCATAGCCACTTCTGCCATAGCTTCTGTCATAATCCCAGTCATCTTCCCTACCATAGCCACCTCTGTCATAATCCCGGTCATAGTCTCTGTCGTAGTAATCACGGTCGCGCCATGTATCCCGAAAAGATTCTCTGTCTTTATCGCCATCACCGAGAAAGATGTCGCGGATAGTACCTAACAAATCATCATCTTCATCGTCAGCGTAATACTCCCGTACTTCTCGGTTGAGGTCATATAAAGCGTCTTGCAAATCGGCATAAGCTTGGTCAATACCGCGATCGTCATCTGCTTTTAAACTCTCGCGTAACTCTCGACAAATATTATCTATCCTTTGGCGACGGTTGCGGGCAAATTGCATCCCAAAGTCTAGCGCTACTTCCCGCAGTTGTCTTTCTGCTTGCAAAATCAACGCCTCGGAACGGGTGCGTTTTTCTACTCGTTCTTTGCGTTGCCGGTCAAGATCAGCGTATTTTTCCGCGTCTTGAATTGCCTGTTTAATTTCCCCTTCGCTTAAGGTAGAAGCACCTTGAATGGTAATACTCTGTTCTCTACCTGTGGTTCTATCTAAAGCGGTTACCTGTAAAATCCCGTTGGCATCGATATCAAAGGATACTTGAATTTGGGGAATACCTCTAGGTGCGGGGGGAATGCCATATAGCTTGAAACGTCCCAAGGACTTGTTATCTGTCGCCATTTCCCTCTCACCCTGGACTACGTGAATTTCCACGGTATTTTGGTTATTTTCAGAGGTAGAGAAAATATCGGAACGGCGTACTGGAATTGTGGTGTTGCGGGGGATTAATTTCTTCATCACACCCCCAATGGTTTCCAAACCGAAAGATAGGGGTGTGACATCAAGTAGCAGTACATCTTTAAATTCCCCAGCGAGAATGCCAGCTTGAATAGCTGCACCCACCGCTACCACTTCATCGGGATTAACATTTTGGTTGGGTTCCAAGCCAATTATTGCCTCCACCAGTCGCTGTACCATGGGCATTCGGGTAGAACCACCCACCAACACCACTTCATCGATGTCTTGGGGGGTCATCCCCGCATCTCTCAGTGCCCGTTTTACAGGGGTACGTACCCTTCCTAACAAGTCATCACACAAGCCTTCAAATTGGGAACGGGTTAAACGGGTTTCTAGGTGCTTGGGACCGTCTTCTGTGGCGGTGATAAAGGGTAAATTAATATCGGTGACGCTAACCGCCGAAAGTTCAATTTTCGCCTTTTCAGCCGCTTCCATTAAACGTTGTAAAGCTTGGCGATCGCGTCTTAAATCTACTCCTTCTGCTTCTAAAAATTGTTCCGCTAACCAATCGACAATTCTTTTATCAAAATCGTTACCACCTAATTGGGTATCTCCACTGGTGGCTTTAACTTCAAAAACTCCATCACCCACATCCAGGATAGACACATCAAAGGTACCACCACCCAAGTCAAATACCAGGATAGTTTCATGATTTGCCTTATCTAATCCATAAGCCAAAGAAGCCGCAGTGGGTTCGTTAAGAATCCGCAGAACCTCCAACCCGGCAATTCTGCCAGCATCTCTGGTTGCTTGGCGCTGGGAATCATTAAAATAGGCAGGGACGGTAATTACTGCCCCTGTAACTGGTTCCCCGAGATATGTACTAGCATCTTCCGCCAATTTCTTGAGAATCATTGCCGAAATTTCTTCTGGGGCAAAATCTCGCTGTAGCCGGGGACAGGGAATTTTAATATTACCTACTTCATCTTTACGAATGGTGTAGGGTACACGCTTAGATTCTGGGCTGAGTTCGGCATATTTGCGCCCCATGAAGCGTTTGATGGCAAAAAAGGTATTTTGGGGGTTAAGGACGGTTTGACGCCGTGCCATTTGCCCTACAACCCTCTCTCCGTCCTTACTAAACCCCACCACAGAGGGAGTAGTGCGCGTACCTTCTGCATTGGCAATAACCACCGGCTTGCCACCTTCCATAACGGCGACTACTGAGTTAGTTGTACCCAAGTCGATGCCTACTACCTTGCCCATGCGTTGCCCTTCTCCTATACGTTTACTTATAAATTTATTTGTTTACAAGGGATGCTTGATTTATTGTATCTTGCAGCTGAAAAATACAGGGTCACCTGAAGTCTGTACTATGGCTTTACTATGGCTTTGTCGTTACTGCAACCTAAGATAAAACATAAAATATAAAATTATTGCCTACATACAACTATGGGGCATGAGTATCAAAAAACCATCTTTTTCCATCAACCCCTTATTTCATCATAGCCTCGGAGTCCCCAGATAATTTGTGAATTTAAAGAATCAGCTAGAAACTCATCTTACTCAAATAACACGAGAACGAGATCCTTATCTGGCGACTGCCGGACATTTCTTTGTTCAAGAATACATTCGCCAAGAATTGACACAATGGGGGAGTGTGGAAATCCACACCTTTGTTGTGGGGGGTAAAACCTGCAAAAATCTGATTTTGAATTTACCTCCTCAACCCCAGTTTGCAAAGAGTAATTTACCACCTATTCTGATTGGTGCCCATTATGATGCTGTTCCGGGGACACCTGGTGCTGATGATAATGCTACAGGGGTGGCGGTATTGTTGGAATTGGCGAGGATGTTTGCGGCTGAACCTGCAAAGTATCCCTTGCGACTGGTAGCCTTTGATATGGAAGAATATGGCTTACTTGGCAGTGCTGAGTATGCCAATAAATTAAAGCAAGAACAACAGCCGTTACGGTTAATGATTTCTTTGGAAATGTTAGGTTATTGTGATTCTCGTCCTAACTCTCAAAGTTATCCCCGTCCTTTAGAACTATTTTATCCCAATAGTGGTAATTTTATTGCCTTAATTGGTAATTGGCGGACACTGCGAGATTTAATTGGAATTAGTCGTAATATTCGCAAAGTTGGTGTAGCCAGTCAGTGGTTACCAGTTCCCAATCAAGGAAAGATAATTCAGGATACAAGAAGAAGCGACCATGCGCCATTTTGGGATTTGGGTTATCCAGCAATTATGGTTACAGATACGGCACATATGCGCAATCCAAATTATCATCAACCAAGCGATACTATGGCGACTTTGGATTTAGATTTTCTTACAGGAGTTTGTTTGGGTTTAGAGAAGGCGATTCGACGGATGTAGAAGGTATTTGTCCAAAATATTATCTTCGGATTCATGGAATAATGCGTTATGAGTTGAATAATAACCTATTTTAGGTTATTATCAGAGTCTGATATCAAGATAAAAAATGAATATGACAATTGAAAAAAGTAACCTCCCATTAAATCAGATTATTTTAGGAGATTGTATAGAACTGCTGAAAAACTTACCAGATGAATGTGTTGACTTAGTTATTTCCTCTCCTCCATACAATTTAGGTAAGGAGTACGAAGCAAAAAAAGCACTCTTAATTTATTTGGAAGAACAAACATCTGTGCTGCGTGAATGTAGCCGAATTCTTAAAAGCACAGGTTCGTTATTTTGGCAGGTTGGTGCTTTTTCTGATAGAGGTATGTTAATTCCTCTTGATATTCGCTTTTTTCCTATTTTAGAATCTTGTGGATTAATTCCGCGTAACCGGATTATTTGGGCTAGACAACATGGGCTTCATGCTCAAAAAAAGTTTTCTTGCCGACATGAAACTATTCTTTGGTTTACCAAATCTGATAATTATACATTTAATTTAGATGCGATTAGAGTGCCGCAAAAATATCAAAATAAAAAGCACTATCGAGGAAGTCGTAAAGGCGAACTTTCTTGTAATCCCGACGGTAAAAATCCCGGTGATATTTGGTTATTCCGAAATGTGAAACACAATCATGAAGAGCAAACGATACATCCTTGTCAATTTCCAGAAGATTTAGTTGCCAGAATTATTTTAGGTACAACAAATACTGGTGAAATTGTTTTTGATCCTTACATGGGTTCGGGTACAGTGGCAGTTGTTTCTCAAGACTATGGACGATATTTTATCGGGTCAGAATTAGAACCAAAATATTATCAAGTTGCATTGCGTCGTCTGAGTAAAAAACCAGATAAAAATAATTATTTTCCTAACTTAAAAACTCTGCGAGATTATGTAGAAACTACAGGAGAAGCTATTGATAAATTCCACTTTGACGTACAAGTAGGTAAAAGAGCATCTGAACGCAGCAAAGCAAAGATATATCCAGAAGAATATCATTTGCAATCAATGGAAGAGCGATTAATTTACGAAGAAACTGCTTTTGCAAATAGTCTACGCGGAGAAGAAATTCCGGTAGATCCAAAGTTAAATGGCAATGGGAAAAAGACCAAATTATCAACTAAAAACGGTGAACAGATTGAACTAAATTTATGGGACTAAAAAAACATTTGCTAAATTATGTGAAGACGACAACGGTTGTTAACAGAATTACCCGGTATAATTTGGCATTGCCTAATATTTCTAGTTTGAACTGTTCTAGAGTATCTCGCTGATGAATAGACTGTCCATGTGACGGATATAGTAGTATTTTGTTGTTCAAATAATCCTACAAGTCGAATTGGGACATCAAACACTTTATATTTAGTTAATGCTGTTAACTGCTGAACAGCTTGTTCATAATAAAGTGTACTATTAGAAGCTGGAAACATTCTAGCTTTTGTAATTAAAACCACAAGTTGAGTTGCTTTTCCGGCAAATATAATCCCTGCTTTAAAAAACAATTCTGAACGCAAAGTATTGTTTAACAAAAAAGGATAATTAGAGAATTGAATTTCAACAATCACACCAATTTTAGCAAAATCAATATTTGTACCCAAAAATTTATATTCTGATGGAATGGGAATGTTTGCTTGCCATCCCAACTGTAATAAATTAGCTTTGATATATTGATTTGTTCCCACTGGATCGAATATTGGATTACCTTGAATTCCTGACTGATCTGAAGGTTTGATGTGTAAAGACATTTCACTCAGAACGGTGGTAATCTCATTCCATTCATTGCTGTAATTGCTGGTGATAACCGTTTCCGCACCGTTGAAATCGGTAAATTGAATAATAATAACTAATTCTCCTTTTCTGGCTTTAATAGTTGTTCAATAAAAGCTGTGGGATTGATATTTAATGCTTCAGCGACTTCTAAGAATTCAATTACATCTAGACGACGTTCTCCGCGTTCATATTTTGAGACATAAGATTGGGGTCGGTACAGCTTTGTTGACAACTCTGTTTGAGTCATTCCTGCTGCTTTTCTAGCCTCAATAAGTAGTATACGAAACTGATTATATTTTGCACTAAAAACAGACTTAGGCACTTTAATTTGCCTTTGAAACAGCAGAGTTGAATTAATTTAGATATTAGAACCTAATATAGGATAAACCCAAAATAGGTTATTTACCCATATAGGGTTTCATATAGGGCTAGGATGCTATATGTTAATATGCAAATTTATTTTTGTCAGAGTAGTAGCTATATAACATGGTGCGTTAGGCGCTTTGATAATTTTTTCGTAATTAATAATTTAGGCGCTTTGATAATTTTTTTCGTGATTAATAATCTTGAAATATGCGCCTAACACACCCTAAAGTAATTTGATTTTTACTTTATAAATTGTTTAAGAATTAGTTACTCTATCAAAAAGTTATTCTTGAGAAACCAGAGAATAAGCATAGAATAAAGCAGCTTGAATATCTTCTGGTTCTAGTTCCGGGTAATCTTAGAAAATTTCTTCTTTGTTAGCACCTTTAGCTAATAATTCTAAAATCATCGCTACTGATATTCTCATACCCCTTATTATTGGTTTACCAGCTAATATATTTTTGTCAAAAGTAATCCGTGAGAGCAAGTTATTATCATTCATATTTTGTATTATCCTTAGAGATAATTTATAAACTAAACCTAAAATGGTAGGCTGCGTTAAGACTATTTTTCATTCTCTCAAATTTTCAAATCCTTAAGTAGCCTTAACACACCCTACTTAATATTTACTTTTTGTGTCATGTTGTCAAGCTAGCATAACACCAAAATACTGATACAGGTTACTATAAGGACAGTTTTCGTAGAAAAAGCAGGTAAAAGACTGGTAAACTTTTTGAAAAAGATGATGTTGACCGTGGAACTTATGAAGTATTGACAGATAGATACAAAAATCAAGAGGGTTTTGGTTGGACTAATGCAGTGTTTCACTCTCTTGTTACAGACTTGCTTATTTAGAAATTGCAAATACTTATTTAAAAGAAAGCAAATACTTATTTAAAAGAAAGTTACTTGAATCTTATATATCTAAAAGGAATACCTCATGATGTCAGATGATTTTAGAAAAATGGAATACGATCAGTTGTACAAGGAGATTTCAGAAAATACAAATAAAGTGTATCTGGTGTTGAATATTTGTATTACAAGTACAGCTGCTCTTCTAGGCTAAATTTTGTTAAGACTAAACCCTAGTAAGTTACTTTCAAAAGAACTAGGTTTACCTTTTCTCCTTCTCCTTCCATTTTCAATAATTTTGTCTTCAATTATGTTGGTTACTGCCTCACTTATTTCAACTGTTAGAATATCTACCTACTTGAAGATATTTTATGAGGCAGAACAAAAAAAAGATATTTCATGGCAAACAAGAATACAAAAGTTGAGAAAAAATAAATCAAGACTCCGCACAGACCAAAACAGCTTAACATTAATATTTTTAGCACTTGGATTAACCTGTATATTTTTATCTTTATGTGCCTTTTGTATTTGGAGAACTTCATTCAGTGAGGTTGAGTATCTTTATCTATATTTTGTATCTCCCTTTTCTATTTGGAACATTTCATTCACTAGGGTTGAGTGTCTTTATGTAGGTCTTGTTATCTTCTTGATATTACTATTAATAACCTTATTAATAAATTTGGATAAAAATGGTCTGCTGACTTTTTTGACAAAGTTACCGAGTTTTGGGAAAAAGTTAAAAAGGAGGAACGAGGAAATTCCAAATGAGGAAAAAAGAATATGATTTCCATTTGTTGTTGCAATCACAACATCTGAAATACCAAAAATTTCAGCCTGTACTATCAAAATCATATCTCCATCAATCGTCTTATCACCTGCTGTCGGTTATCCATTTACCATAAGCCCCTTAACAACTATTTGCATCACCAACAAGATACTTAGTCTGTCTGTTATAATGATGTTTCATTTTGGAATTTACCTGCAGAAAGTTGATTTTCTTTCATCACTCTGATTAAAAACCGTAGCGCTTTATTTACTGCGTCAGCATTGGGAAAGATTTCTGCAACATCAGGTTTTAAACGAACTGTTACGCCACGAAAACTCTTACGTCCAGCACCTAACCTTCTCACCTGTAGACTTTTTAAGTCATACTCTGTTCTCAATTTATCTTCCATTTCTTTACTTACCAATTCGTCCAAGTTCCTCTCGCAAAACTCGCCGTAATATTTCCTCTAAAGGTTCGCGTTGCTGTTGAATATAATCACGCAATGCCTCATTTATCAACGTCTGATAATTTCCCCCTCCTGCTTGGTGAACTTGTTCCCGGAACCATGTCAAAACATCATCATCCAACGGAATAGTAATGCGAGTTTTACCCTGTGGTATTGGTTCAATTGCTCCTCGTGTACCTTGACTAAAATCATATTCGTCTTTCATCATTTATCCCTCTTCATATTGCCTTTGCTCATAACGGGTAGCTTTGCGGGCAGAAATCAGACGGATTACATCACCACGATAGGTATAGCAATCCTATTTGAATTGTGAGAATTGCTCCCCCCAGAACCCCGACTTCTCCCAGAAGTCGGGGTTCTTATTTCTCACAAATGATTTGGGATTGCTATATAAACAACAACTATAATTTGACCGAAAGCATCCATTCCTATTGTAATGAATCTATCTTCTGCAAAACGTTCATCTGGGATAGTGATGGCAAAATCATCGGAAAACACTTATACTGCATCAGCAAAATCAATACCATGTTTACGAAGATTCTTAGCTTTTCAGACAATCCCGCGCTTTTACCTTAATGCGATCGCTCTCAAACGAATGCTGTTTTTCTCCTTGTACACGAAGGCTGAAACCCCTATTTTTACCTTCGTTCCCAAAAGTTTGTGGTTTACTGAAACTGAATAATCAGCAACGTTCTTTTCTCAATGGTTGTGTTGGGTTTTCTCGATTTGTGTATAATTCTCGTCTTGAGGTGCTTGCTGCAATTAATTTAACAAATGTACCTTTAGATAAAATACGCATGGTGAGACAGCGCGTTGCCCCTCCAAAGTTGAAGCGACTGGCGTTGGTGTAGCCTCTTTGGAGGAGATACCCGAAGGGCAAATGCGGAATTTACGCCTGGGGACTGTTGGAACCGGTTCCCTTGGTAGATTAATGAGATATGAGCGATTTATGTAAGTTCTGTGTTGCACAGATGATGTCTTGGTGATTCAAAGTAGATAGGGAGTAACTTCTGTGTCAACCCAGACTCTCTCTACCTAAGTCTACCCTAGCCTGGGTGTGAGTAGGGAAATAAAATATGCTCTCTTGAGTAGAGTTGCACTAGGTTAGCATCAAGTAAAGCCCTGTTGGATTTCTAATGTTAAAGCACAAGAAATCATTTATTTTATTTTCATTATACTCACAAAGAATTTCGTCATATACTAGAAATATAAACATATAGGAATCCCATTTGAGTTTGGCTAAATATACTAAGGCTCAATCCTTGACTAAAGGAAAAATATAATCTTGAGCTTTTTCATCAATAAAATAGGAATCCTATGCATATCAACAATTCCTCTAATTATTGAGTGGGGAGGGATTATTATGATGAACAAAAAATCTGATCAAAAAATCGTACCTCAACAGTACAAGACTCCAGATATTGAAACTGAAGATTCCAGTCTAGAAGACCGAATTGAAGAAGACTGGATTTTAGAAGATATAAATGAGCAAGAGTTAACTCAAATTGCTCCAGAAATACGAGCAATGAGATCCCCTATTTGGGAAGGTTTAACAGATCGGGATACCGGTTTAGGAAGAGCCTTACATCGGTTGCGTGGTTCAGTGGGTTCAGATTTATCCGCTACTGGAGGTGATTTGGATGCAGATCAATATCTGGCTAAAGTGGGAGGAGAAGAAGGGGTTGGTGGAAGCAATCCTACCCCCGAACAAAATGTGGTTGAAGATTTAGCCGCAGCTGTGGGTGTGGAGATATCTGATAAAACAACCTTGCATATCATGGAAACTCTAAAACAACGGGATGCTCATCGCTGGGAGTTGGAAGTTGAATCTTGCGAAGATTACCAAGAACACAAAGAATGAACTACCACACACCTACCTAACCTTCGCGCTCAGTGGCACAGTTACGGTGTTCTAGTTAATCCTACTCCCAGTTATTGGATGTCAATTGAAGTAGAGTTATGGGGAACTATAACCGAGAACTAAAAACGGTTCGCTGATATCCACCTTGTGGGGCACAATATAATACATGAGCATCGAATCTAATTCCCACTCACCCAACCAACCCCTACAACAACATAACTTGCAACCAGATGACTTTGACGGTGCAAGTGAGAATGGGCTAATTCCAGACACCCTGGCTACACAACAAGCCTTAGCTGCAATTAGCTCCCTACAATCCGAGGAAAATACAGCTACCCTAAAACAAGCCCGTTCCATATTCAAAACCCATTCTGTCCCTGTGACGGTAACCCCAAGGGCATTGTTGATGACTTTGGTGGCGATCGCTATTACCTTTACCGGAATCATTCTCGACAACTCCTTATTGGGCATTTCCGGAACTGTGGTAACATTGTTTTTATCCGTAGTAATCTTATTACCTTGGTTACAGGAGGTCGTAGAGGAGTGGTTTGCACCTCCAGAAAGAACTCTGTTAATTGGCTTGGTAGGGCTAGTTATCAGCACCATTGCTTTCATTCAATTCACGAGTATAGGTAATATCCTCCTGGCTTGGGGACGCAAGATTAACTGGGAAGCTTCGGGAACCCTAGCGGAGTGGTTTGGTGCCTTAGGACAAATTTTAATTGCGATTATTGCTGTTTATATTGCTTACAGGCAGTACGTTATTTCTAAAGACCTGACAATTCAACAAAACCTACTCACCGTCCAGCAAAATATTATTACTCAACAGCAGACGATAGATTCTTATTTTCAAGGTATTTCTGATTTAGTTTTAGATGAAGAAGGACTACTAGAAGACTGGCCCCAAGAACGTCTGTTAGCAGAAGGAAGAACAGCAGCAATTTTCAGCAGTGTAGATGGTAGTGGTAAGGCAAAAATTCTCCGTTTTCTCTCCCGTTCTAAGTTGCTCACACCCCTAAAACGCGATGGACATTTGGGTAGAGCTATTCTTGATGGTAGCGGTGGTTATGCTGAAGACCGTCTTGCTGGAGTGCGTGTCATTGATTTAGGGGTGATGCTCGCAGGTACAGACCTCTCCGGTACAGATTTACGCTGGACTGATTTGAGCGAAGCTAACCTTGTACGAGCTAATCTCAGTAAGTGTGATTTAGTTAAATCCAATCTTTCCCGCACTATCCTATACGAGGCTAATCTCAATGGTGCAGATTTAAACGCTACCCGTCTATTTTACGGCTCCTTGGAAACAGCATCACCCCGCAGCCGTACAGAACCTCCAAACTATCAAACAGGGGAACATACTGGTGCAGTGGTGGAAAATGCAGACTTGAGCAATGTTGCACGCATGTCTGAGGCTGCACGTTACTATTGCTGCGCTTGGGGTGGGGAAAAGACCCGGAGTACCATTCCTAGCGGTTGTGAAGGTATTCCCAATAAATTAGGAAGATAGTCATCGGTTATCCTCTGAATAATCTGGCTATGTCACCAAATTTTGACATAAAAAATGGCAGGGTAAACCAAGGAATACCCTCATATTAGCATAAAATACGGGGCTGTAAACCCCTAAATTTAGTGAGCGCAAAATCAGAAAAATACAGCAAATACATGGTTAATTGAGAAAAAAGTACCATTTTGAGAAATTTAATAAAACTTTATAATTAAGGTGTCAGAGGGGAAGCTTGTTAAATCTAGCTTTCTGGGTCTATCGTTACAAGGTTTTACCTTGTAATGAATTATTTTAGAGCGCTCCCTTAAGTCTGGAGGCAGAGCCTCGGGTGTATGCGTTTCCAGGCTGAGCCTGGAAACGAGTTAAAAAATTGTCTTCTACTTTCAAACTAATCCCTTTGACAAGAAGTTGGAAATTCAAAAAAATCTAATCCTAAGGAATGTCCGCGATGCAGCAATTTTTGTTACGGATACTCTCGATATTTGTTGGGTTTCTGCTCAAGCGGTATTTGAAGATAAAGCAACACCAGAGATAGCGATTTCAATCTATGGCCGAATTATGGAGAAAATGGCTCTCTTGGATGAAGATGATTTTATACCGTTTTCATATGAAGATGCATATAATTAGCATGCGCAGGCAGGCTTAGTTTGTATAGCCCCAGGCTTTAGCCTGTGGGTATATGATATGCTTCACCCTACCAATCAATTATGTGTCCCATTCTTTTTTCAAATTGGTATTACCCATTACCGGAAAGTTGCAAGTTTTCCTCATAAAACGATAATATTTTTATGTCAGCAAATCTTGATATAAAAAATTGCAGGGTAAACCAAGGAATACCCTCATACTAGCATAAAATACAGGGCTGTAAACCCCCAAATCTCGTGAGCGCAAAATCAGAGAAGTACAGCAAATAGATGGTTAATTGAAAAGAAAGTACCATTTTGAAAAATTTTCATCAAACTTTATAATTCAGGTGTCAGATTGGTTGTGAAGCGATAATCTCAATATGTCACTAAATCTTGACATAAAAAATGGCAGGGTAAACCAAGGAATACCCTCATATTAGCATAAAATACAGGGCTGTAAACCCCAAAATCTCGTGAGCGCAAAATCAGAGAAGTACAGCAAATAGATGGCTAATTGAGAAGAAAGTACCATTTTGAAAAATTTTCATCAAACTTCATACTTCATAATTCAGGTGATGATATCGCTAATCTTCAACAACAGCTGTTAATCCTGATTGTGCAGAACGCCGAGCCGCATCGGCTACTTTGAGAGTATATAAACTATCCTCTGGGCTAATGTACAAGGAAGTACCAAGAAATAGGCGATCCAATACCATGCTTGTATCCTTGGCAAATAAACCCCGACGACTGCCAATGTCAATCTTTACAGTTTCCCCTTCCTTAAGTAAAATTCCCCGATTATCGTCAACAATAATACCGCCAGTTTCGCCGTGAATTTCAAATTTGCGTTCAGCTTGCCACATGGTTTCGCCTTTACCATAAATAACTTGCCCTAACAGTCCACTACTAAAGGATAGTTGAGCAATGCATAAACAGCTTTGGTAATATTCCCTTTGTGTCTGCCAAAAACGATTATGACAATTGACTGTAATTACCTTACCAAATAAATCCACCAGACGATGCAATCTTGACAACGCACCCATTAAAGGAAAGCCAAACAACTGGTGATTATAAGTCCATTTACGGGGTGATGGTAGCTGGGGTTTAATGGTGTTGTAACGAGTATAAAATATTTCACCTATTTCTGATAAATTGGACTTTAAAGCTTGATGTACTCCTCCCAAAAGTTCAATGTGTTCGACGTGGAGAAGTTTGTTTTCGGCTTTGGCAAGGGCAATTATTTCCTGGGCTTCTGCGACATCCATAGCCAGGGGATATTCTACAATTACATGTTTACCAGCTTTGAGTGCCCCACGGGCGATCGCACCATGATCTCGATTAATCGTGGAAATGACCACTAAATCCACATCTTCTCGTTCTAGCAAATCCTGACAAGAATTCATTCCTTGACATTGGTAATCTTGAGCGAAAGCTAGGGTTCTTTCGGGCTGACTACCCGCAATGGCTACTAAATGCGCTCTAGAATCGTGCACAAATGCCTCAGCTCTTAACTTGGCTGCGTATCCGGTACCAACTAAACCCACCCGCACTTTTGCTTTTTCTAAAAAAGCGGAGTTATCAGACATTTTCTCCACCAATTATTAATCCAAGTTGCTAGTTATTGATTCAGGTGATCACTTTGTGCAACCAAATCCCCTTCAGATATGAAAAACAAAGGGGGATATGGTGAGATATTCCTACAAGTAGCGCAAGCGTAGAGTGTAGGCTTCTGTGACAATCCCGCTAAAGGAAATAATTACTGTCTATGCTATCATTAATCACCTGTTAAAGACGATTAGGCATAGTGAACTACCTACACTTGTGAACTACCCCACGGATAAATCCGGGGGGTTCCAACTTACTGCGTAAGTTTCGTTTACCGTGTAGGCTTCTGGTACACTCTTAAGGTTTCCAGAACTTCCTTGGAGGTTCTATTACTGCTAAATCCTATTGTGCTGCTACTATTTCTGTGCTTCCACTACTATGAGAACGTGTTAAATTACTAAACTGAACTTCTCCTATTGCCTGCATTAAACTACTATCTAATTCCTCAGCCATTTGCATATTTAAGTCAAAGGCATAATTTGCTTCTGCAACTATTTTGTCTACAGTAATATCATCAATAGTTAAAGCATCTAATCCTTGACGATATTTGTCTTTAAATGCCTTTTTATCGGGAATTTGTTCAAAATTGTAAAAAGATGTACCTTCGTAACCAGAAAGTTTTAACACCGATTGGGCAACTTTTTGCAACATTTGACCCCCCGAAAGGTCACCCATGTAACGAGTATAGGCATGACCAAGTAGTAATTCTGGTGCTTTGGCTGATAGTTGGCGGATGCGGGTAAGATAATTGAGGGTAGCAGGTGAAGGTTTAATTAAATGACGCCAATCCTGACCATAATAGAACTCCATGTCTTTCTCTAAAGCAGTTTGACGCTTCAGTTGGGGAAAGTACATTCTCCCAATTACAGGATGGTTTTTATGGCTTTCTATGGCTGCTTCTAGTTCGCTGTAAACGTAATACAACTTGCTTAAAAATTTGGCAAAGCAGTCTCTATCCACAACCCCTTTGACAAAACATTTCATAAATCCCACATTTTCAGCAGATGTATGGGCTTTTTGCGTACCAATACGTAATTTTGCTGCTAAATTATTACTCATTCTTAATTCCTTCATCTGACACCAGGTTTGAGAAATAAACTCCGGATGTTTACCAATTCGCAGTCATAGTCCACAGAGTTCCCCTCGTCAGCAGTTCGACATCGCACCCAAAAAGAGTGTTTTTGATAACAATGCTGAACTAAATCTTGTTGATTTACATTTCCATAATTTAGCAGTTTATGTTTTTATAGCCATACAGCTATTTATATTAATTAACAAAAGCAGCATAACTCCCTATCATAACGGGAAGCTTGGTAGTTGAAATCCCCAAACAAGTAAGTTCTTCAAGGGAAGCAACTATAGCGCTCTTTGTTAATCTCCCAATGGAACAGATTTAATTTCCCAAACTCTATGGTTTTAACAAGGGAAAAAAATTCCCTCGGCTATAGTTAGTCTGTCAATCCAACACAGATTATCGAGTCATCTTTTGTTGTTCATCGATTTTTCGTATTTATACTATTTATAAGAATCAAGCTATACCCATAAAAATAGCTTACGTAGACTTCAAGCTGCTATTTTTCGATTTATTGCTAAAAATATATGTTTATTGCCAGAGAAATACTTCCCGATTAAAACTTTGGTGCAAAATCTGTGTTCATCTCCCCAAACAAGTAAGTCCTTCAAGGGAAGATAACTATAGCGCTCTTTGTTAATCTGCCAATGGAACCGAAGATGCAACTAACATTGGTAGGATGAGTAAAAGATACTTATTTCCCCAGACTGACAAGATTATTACCTTTGCTGCTATGACTATTGCTATTAATAATGCATCCACCCTAATTGAGACTGCAAAGCGAACCCGATTAGCTGCGCTGAAATTGGCTGTTCTCTCCACAGAAGCGAAAAATCAAGCCATTGAAGCTGTTGCTAAGGCTTTAGAATCAGCCAAGGATGACATCTTGCAAGCTAATATAGCTGATTGCGAAACTGCTATGGCTGACGGAATTGCCAAACCCCTTTACAAGCGCTTGCAGTTGGATGAACATAAATTACGGGATGCGATCGCTGGAGTCAGGGATGTTGGTAAATTAGCCGATCCTGTGGGTGCGGTGCAAATTCACCGGGAAATTGATACGGGTTTAGTCCTCAAGCGTGTTACCTGTCCTTTGGGGGTTTTGGGTGTCATTTTTGAAGCACGTCCAGAAGCAGCGATTCAAATTGCTTCTTTGGCAATAAAATCAGGAAATGGAGTGATTCTCAAGGGAGGGAAAGAAGCAATTCTCTCCTGTGAAGCCATTGTCAAAGCTATTAAAGAAGGTTTATCAAAAACTACAGTAAGTTCCGATGTGGTGCAGTTGCTGACCACTAGAGAAGAAACTTTAGAAATGTTGAAGCTAGATAAATATCTAGATTTAATTATTCCCAGGGGTTCTAATTCCTTTGTGCGGTTTGTCCAAGAAAATACCCGCATTCCGGTTTTAGGACACGCAGATGGTATTTGTCACCTTTATATAGATAAAGCAGCGGATGTAGATAAAGCCGTAGCAATTACCGTTGATGCTAAAATACAGTATCCAGCAGCCTGTAATGCTATTGAAACCCTGCTGGTTCACGACCATATTGCTTCCGTATTTTTACTTAAAGTTGCCGCAGCTTTAAAAACATTGAATGTAGAACTCAGAGGAGATAAAGCCAGTCGGGAAATTTTACCCAATATCGGAGTTGCGACGGAAACTGATTGGGAAACCGAATACAGCGATTTGGTGCTGTCAGTGAAAGTAGTAGAGGATTTAGAAGAAGCGATCGCTCACATTAACGAATATGGTTCTAAACATACCGATGGTATAGTTACAGAAGATGCAACAGCAGCAGATACTTTCCTGGCAATGGTGAATGCTGCGGGAGTCTACCATAACTGTTCTACCCGCTTCTCTGATGGCTTCCGTTACGGCTTTGGTGCCGAAGTGGGAGTTAGTACCCAACAAATGCCTCCCCGTGGTCCTGTAGGCTTAGAAGGTTTGGTAACCTACAAATATCAAATGGTGGGGGATGGTCACATTGTTAGTACTTACACTGGTGCTGATGCAAAATCCTTTACCCATCGGGATTTGTAAATTACCTCACCTCATTCCCCTCTCCTTAGTAAGGAGAGGGGTGCCTTTAGGTGGGGTGAGGTTTTCGCTATATGAAACTTACAATTTAACAATCACAGTCTTAACTTCGGTGTAATGTTCTAAACAATATTCACCTTTTTCCCGACCCATACCGGATTGCTTGAATCCACCAAATGGTGCAGCAGCATCAAAGATGTGGTAGGAATTTACCCACACCGTACCAGCACGGACATTGTTAGCTATAGCATGAGCCTTAGTAATATCCTGTGTCCATACCCCAGCAGCCAAACCGTACATGGTGGTATTTGCTAGATGAATTACCTCATCCATGTCCTTGAACTTAATAATGCTCATTACTGGACCAAAGATTTCCTCTTGGGCAATCTTCATGTCATTGTTGACATTGGCGAAAACAGTGGGTTCAATAAAGAAACCGCGATCGCCTACTTGATGACCACCACATAACATATGGGCACCTTCTCGCATTCCAGATTCGATATAACCCATGACTTTATCAAACTGGTCTCGATCCACCTGGGGTCCCTGTTCGGTGTTGGGGTCAAAGGGGTCACCAACTACCCGTTGTTTAGCACGTTCTACACTCTTAGCGACAAACTCGTCATAGCATTTTTCTTCCACAAACAGCCGCGAACCAGCGTTACAGCATTGCCCTTGATTGAAGAATAAAGCATTATGGGAACCGGCAATAGCCGCATCCATATCCGCGTCAGCAAAGACGATATTAGGACTCTTACCACCCAATTCCAATGTTACCCGTTTGAGGTTACTTTTAGCGGCTGCTTCCATTACCAGGTGTCCCACTTCCGTCGATCCGGTAAATGCTAGTTTATCAACATCCATGTGACGAGCGATCGCAGCTCCCGCAGTGGGTCCATAACCTGAGAGAATGTTTACTACTCCAGGAGGGAAACCAGCCTCAATAATCAACTCACCCACCCGCAGCGCTGACAACGGAGTTTGTTCCGCAGTCTTCATCACCACGGTGTTACCAGTTGTTAAAGCGGGTGATAGCTTCCAAGCCTGCATCAATAGTGGAAAGTTCCAGGGAATAATTTGACCAACCACACCCACAGGTTCGTGACGAGTATAGCATAAATAGGGACCACTAATAGGAATGGTTTTACCTTGTACCTTGTCAGCCCAACCAGCATAATAACGGTAGCAGGCAATAACTAGCTTTAAGTCGCCATAGGAATCATGTAATGGCTTACCGTTATCTAAGGTTTCTAGCCGTGCTAATTCGTCAATATTCTCCTCAATCAGGTCAGCCAGTTTGTAGAGTAACTCCCCGCGACGGGTAGCAGACATTTCCCGCCATTCTTTGCTGTTAAAGGCATTTCTCGCGGCTGCTACTGCTTTATCCACATCGGGTGCATCAGCTTCTGCTACATCGCAAATTACCTCCCCTGTCGCGGGGTTTATGGTTTCAAATCTGCGACCGCTGACACTGTTTACCCATTCATTGTTAATCAGTAGCTTTGTTGGACCAATTTTCACCTGTTGTTCTGGTCTGGTTGTCGTAACCATCCGGTCCTCCTTGCGCTAAAAAAAAGCTTATATTATGTTTTCCGGTATACAGAAAAATTTGATATTTTCTTTATTTCTTAAGGTTATATTTTCATTTACTTTAACAAGCTTTACATCACCAACAGACCTCACCCCGGCTAAAGCCACCCCTCTCCTTACTAAGGAGAGGGGAAGGGGGTGAGGTTTTGCGTTCGCAAGTAAATAGACCTCAACCGGGCTAAAGCCACCCCTCTCCTACCTTTACGGTAAA
>JAAUYD010045536.1_pt1 | contig 18448 bp, 11 predicted proteins | sample 7278101 | NCBI WGS metagenome assembly JAAUYD01 (sample SAMN14350128, study PRJNA611818) | marine sediment metagenome | isolation source: surface marine sediment (0.6m) | place: French Polynesia: Moorea | collected 2018-08
CGGCCCAGTGCAGGTCCTCGAGCAGCAGCATCAAGGGCTCGCGCCGAGCGGCGTTCCCGATGAAGGCCGTCACGGCGTCGAAGAACGCGAAGCGCTCGGTATCCGGGTCGGGCGCCTCCTCGCGCTCCTGCAGCCCACGAGGCAGACGCTCGGCGATCTCGGGCACCACGCGCGCGATCGCCGCGGCGCCGCTGCCGAGATCGGCGACCAGGTGCTCCACCGGGATCCGCGCCGCGTGGCTGCGCAGGATCTGGACGAAGGGCCAGAAGGCCGGCTCCCGGTCGCCCTCGAGTCCCCGCCCGACGAGCGTCTGCACCGACCGCTCGCGGGCCTCCTCCGCGATCTTCTCGGCCAGGTGGGACTTCCCGATCCCGGGCTCGCCCTTCAGGATCAGGAACTGGGGCTGGCCGGTCAGCACCGTGTCGAGCACGCGGCGCATCTGGCCGAGCTCGGCGTCGCGTCCGAAGATCGGCCGCGCGGGTGCCGGCTCGACGGCGTCGTCCGATGCCGGCGCATCCGTCGTCACGTCGACACCGATGCGGAACCCGCGCCCGCGCACCGTCTGCAGCACGCTGCCGTCGCGCCCCTCCCCGAGCGCCACCCGCGCGGCGCGCACCGCCTGGGAGAGCGAGGCCTCGGCCACGTAGGTGTCGGGCCAGAGCGCCTCCATCAGCTCCTGCTTGCTCGGTGCGGCGGGGTGTGCACGGAGCAGCTCGAGCAGCAGGTTCAGGGGCAGGGGCGCGATCGAGATCGGCTCGCCGTCCTTGCGCAGCTCGAAGGCGGACTCGTCGAGCTCGAAGCCTCCGAAGCGGTAGCGCATGTGGCCAAGGTAGCGCCGAGTGGGTTCGGACCCTGCGTCGGAGAGAGCCCGCGATCCGGGCTCGGCAGGGGGTGTGCCATCAGTCGGAGGAACGCTTCGCGAAGCGTCATGGAGACCTCCCGGGCCCCCCGCGATCTCGTCGTCGCGGGGGGCGTCTTGCAGTTGACTCGCCTCGCTCAGCGCCGCGGACATCGCAGCCGCCGCAGGGCGAAGAGGGGAAGCAGGGCCAGGGCGCCCTCGAAGCCGAGACCGCAGGCGATGCCCGACTGGCGCGGCGCCGAGCGCCAGGCCTCGAGCCGGACCTGGGAGTCGAAGAAGCCTTCCTCCGCCAGCAGGAAGTCTCCCTCGGCCGCGTCGCCGGGGATCCGGCACAGGCCGACCAGGTCGCCGGACACGTCGGTGGTGCGATCGATCAGGAGGTTGAGATCGTCGAGTCCGGCGGTGTCGCGATCCACCGAGAGCGCGGCCAGGCCCGTTTCGGGGTTCGACCCGCTGAACTTGGCCGAGACGAGCACACCCCGCTCGCGGTAGCTCTCGATCTCGAGCCGTCCGGCCGGGCCAACCTCGAGCTCGGACACGCCGAGCGAGCCCTCGAAATCGATCGTTCCGAAGAAGCCCATCTGGTAGATGCGAACCAGCGGCTCACCGGAGGCCGTCCGGTAGGCGACGGCGAAGACCTCGGCCCAGGGGTGGTAACCCTCGACCCGTGCGATCCGAACGTGGGTGCCCGTGCCGAAGCTCACCGCGTTGAGCGACAGGATCGCCCCGTTGGGCAGGACCCGGTAGCTGCGCGTGACGACGGAGTCGCCCGGCGCGCGGCTGGCCACGACGAAGCGCGACTGGAAGTCGGGGAACGAGCCCGGGATCGGGAGCTGGTAGTTCTCGAAGCTCGTCTGCCCGTCGATCCGCAGCTCCTCCACCTCGTGACCGGCGACCGAGGCCAACGGATCGAGGGATCCGTCCCCTCCGTCGATCGACCAGCTCTGCAGCTGGAGGAACCCGTCCGTGTCGCGATAGGCGACGACGGCGAGGTTCGGGTTCGGGCTGTGCACCCGGACCTCGGTTCCGACGCCCACGTTGGCCTCGGCACGGAAGAAGGGCTCGCCGTCCGCGGGGAGTCCCCACACCTGCAGCTCGATCACGTCCTCGCGCGCCACGCCGACGGCGACCTGGCCGTTGCCGACGTAGGCCACGTCCACCTGGAGGGCGTCGCCGCCGATCACCTCGATGGGGAGGTCGAGAGGATCGAAGGGCGTGCCGTGGGTGGACGGCATGGTGGTTCCCTTGCCGTCCAGGGAGAACATCTTCCACTTGGCGGGCCACTTCGAAGTATCCGCGCTCGCTCCGGACGGAACGCGCACCGAAGTGCGGAACGGATACGAACGATCCTCGAAGGTCCGCGCCTCGGCGTATTCGGCGTAGGCCGTCACGAGCTCGAACTCCTCGTCCGTGCGCGGGTCGAGCACGAGATCGTCGATCGGGATCGGATCGCCGCCGATGCCCCGGATCAGGTCGTCGACCACGACGATGGGGCCGGGCCGCGGGTTCTCGAGCAGGAAGATGGACTGCCCGCTCCCACCGATCGCCCAGGTGTGGACGTCGACGTCTCCGCCCTGGGTCGCGACGGCGCTCACGGCGCGAACGCTCGACGCGCACTCGAGGGCGTGGTCCACGGGGGGCGCCAGGCTGTCGCTGCTCTCGCCCCGATGGGTCGGGTGGAAGGTCGTGGCGAAGCCGTAGTCGAACAGCGCGTCGCGGCCGCCGGGGCCCTGCAGGTAGGTCCCGATCATGGTGCGTCCAGCACGCTCGGAGGAGGCCACGTTGCAGGTGCCGCAGTCGGAGTTGCTCCCGCCCTTCTGCCCGTTCATCCCGGGGTAGCCGAAGCTCGCCGTGGCCGAGTAGGAGGCGGCGCTCCCGATGGGCGTGAAGGTATAGGTGCCCTGGCGGCCGATGATGTCGCGGAAGACGGGGTTCTGCATGCCGTGGTCGTACCAGATGGCCATCTCGCGAGCGGTGGTCTCGTGGGGAACGGAGCCCGTGCTGTTACCCACCGCGTCGTGGCCGTGGTCGCTGCCCTGGGCGTTGAAGAAGAGCGTGTCCGAGAGGCCCAGCTCGCCGGCCCGGGCGTTCATCTGGCTCACGAAGATCGCTTCCCAGAAGGTCCCGACGCAGATGAAGGGGAACACGTTGCACATGTTCACGAGCGCGGGGTTCGTGCGACGCGCGATGTGCTCGCCCACCGAGATGGTCGCGTCGGCGTCGGAGTCGAGGATCATCGTGGTGAGCAGATCCTCGAGGCGGAACAGGGTGCCCGGCGCGATCGGAGGCCCGTTCATCGCGCCGTGGCTGTGCTGCAGGTTCACCCGCTGGGCGTTCGCGCTCACGGGCACCGCGTCGTCGTAGTCGGCGAGGCCCGCCTCGATCGCCTCGGCGGCGAGCAGCAGCGTGAAGGTCTTGGTGGTGCTCGCCATGCCGTCGGGGTCGTCGGCCAGCCGCCCCCAGAGGCTTCCGGGCTGGCCCGGCTCGAGGCCAAGGAGCGGATCGCCGACGAAGGCGCGGTCGGCGGTGACGTCCGCCTCGGGCGGATCCGGGAGCTCTGCGGCGGCGGAGCCGGCGAGCACGGCGGCGCCGAGCGCGAGACACAGGCTGCGGAAGGGGTGGGTGTTGGGTCGAGAGCTGCGGGCCATGGGATCCTCCGAACGCCCCCTTCGTGGGAGCATCCGCAGCATCGGCGCTGGCCCGAAGCGCAGCTTGAACACGCCTTGAGGATTCCCTGATGAAGGAAATCCCGTTCCAAAACGGGGGCTTGGCGAGGCCCAGGGAGCGCCCTGGGGCGCCGGGCAGCACCCCTAGATCTCGAGCTCCCACTCCACCGCGAAGCGGGGGTCGGGCTCGTAGCTGCAGAAGATGCCGGTCGAGATGGTCGTCTCGAGGTAGCGGCCGAGGCCCGGATCCTCTTCGGCGATCTTCTTGAGCACGCTGCGCAGGGCGCGGGTGACGTTCACGCGGGCGCGCTCGGCGACGGAGCCCGAGCGGCGCTCGCGTCCGGCGAGGCCGTAGGCGCCGGCCAGCTCCGCGGTGATGGCCTCGACCTCGGCGCGCAGGATCTCCGCGCGTGCGTCTCCGTTGGCCTCGGCCTCCTCGAGCTCCGGAACGATCTCCTCGAGGCGCGCCTGATAGTCAGCTCGCGCCTGGGCGTCCAGGTGCTCGCCGGAGTCCGAGTCGGAGACGATGCTCGCCGCGTCGGCGTCGGGAGCCGGGCCCCCGGTCGCGTCCGGCGGGAGCTTCTCGATCCGCCGGACGAGATCCAGGGCGTGGAACTCCCGGCCCGGATGACTGAGCAGCTCCGCCAGGTGGGAGAGCCCCTTGCGATCCTTCAGTCGCATCGAGCTGCCGTCGAAGCCGAGGCTCCAGTACTCGCCCTCGCGCTTCAGGCTCGCCGCGCGCGGAGCGTCGGCGTCGGGCTCGAGCACCGGAGCGACGGCCGCGTCCCCGTCCTTCGCTTCGAGCGGGGGCAGGCCGAGCGCCTCGAGGCGGCTCGCGCTCTCCGCTGCGAGCGAGCGGGCCCGCTGGGCGTCGCCGTCGGCACCGCGCTTCGAGAGCGTCGTCGCGAGCTCGAAGCGTGTGCGCGCCGCCAGGATCGGCGCGCCCATCCGATCGTGGAGCTCGAGCGCGCGCTCGAAGTGCTCCGCCGCCTCGTCGTGGCGTTCGCAGGCGGCCGCCAGCAGCCCGAGGAAGTGATCCACGGAGCCGAGACAGGAAGCGGACGTCGCCACCACGATCATCTGCCCGGCCTTTTGGAGCAGCCGCTCGTACAGATCCTCCGCGGCTTCGGGGCAGCCCGAGCCGCGACACACGATGGCCAGGCTCGAGATCGCCGGAAGCCAGTTCGCGTCTCGCGGGATGTGATCGAAGCCGCGGGCGCGGAGCAGCTCGACCTCGGCGCGCGCCTCCTCGTGGCGGCCCCCCTCGCTACGCGCCAACGCGCGAGCGCAGCGCCAGACCGGCATCACCTCGCCCACCTGCTCGGCGAGCTGCTCGAAGACCGGCGCGAGCTCCTGGGAGCGACCCTGCGCGCGCCGGATCTCGAAGAGCTGGATGCCGAAGAACTGGAACGCGTTGGCCGGCTCGGGAACGATGCCGAGCTCGCGGGCCTCGCCGGCCAGGCTCTCGGCCTCGCCGAGGCTGCCGCGCAGGATCGCGAGGCAGGCGCGCACCACCCCGATGTGCCAGAGCACCCGGGGCGTCCGCGCCTCGGTTCCTCGGCGGTCATAGACGGCGAAGGCCTCGAGGGCCCCGTCGAGATCGCCCATCTCGAGCCGGTTGTAGACGCACCAGGCGCGCGACTCGAGCTCGAGGTCGCGCAGGCCGGCGGCGCTCGCCAGGTCCACGGCCTCCTGGATCACCGCGAGCTGCCCGTCGGGCGACGTGTCGGGCCCCCAGCCGGTGAAGTGCCGCGCGATCAGCGCAGCCACCAGGGCCTCGTCGTCGCCGAGCTTGCGCGCCAGCTCGACGGCCTCGACGGCCAGCTCGTTGCGGCGCGGGTCTCGCGAGAAGTAGAGCGCGGTCGCGAGCCGCGAGCAGACGTTCACGCGCAGCGGCGTGGGCTCCTCTCCCTGGACCGCGAGCGCCCGCTCGAGCAGGCTCACCAGGGCCTCGTCGACCACGCCGGTCTCCGCCGAGACGTTCCCCATCTGGAACGCCGCCGCGGCCAGGAGCTCGGCGGCAGAGGCCTCCTCGGCCGCCTGGGCGGCGTCCATGCAGGCGCTCCGGGCGCCGGCCGGATCCGAGCCGGTGCGCCAGCGCGCATCGCCGAGGGCGAGCAGGATGCGGGCACGGGCTTCGCCGTCGAGCTGGGCGCGGCCGGCCGCCTCGAGCGCGTGCTCGAAGTGCACGGCGGCCTGCTCGTACGCCAGTCGTCCCACCGCTCGCTGGCCGGCGAGCACGGCGTAGTGGACCGCGGGCCCGGCGTCCCCGAGCCGGGCCGCCTCGAAGTAGTGCCGCGCCAGCTCCTCGATGCGCTGCTCGCCGTCCCCCTCGCCGCGCTGCTCGAGCGCCTCGGCCGCCTGGCGATGCAGGAGCGTGCGTTCGGAGACGGCGAGGTCGGCGTACAGCGCCTCGCACACGAGACCGTGGGCGAAGCGGAAGCTCGACAGCGAGCGTCCCCAGGGAGCGACGAGGCCTTCGGCGATGGCTTCCTCCACCGCCTCGAGCAGCTCGCTCTCGGAGAGCCCACTGAGATTGGCGGCGAGTCCGACGTCGGGCTCGGCTCCGAGCACCGACGCCAACTGGAGCGCCTGGCGGCACTCCGGAGTCAGGGCGTCGAGCCGACGTCGCACGGCGTGGCCGACCTCGCGCGGGAGCGGCAGGGGCTCGCCCTCTTGCTCGTGCTCCAGGCGACCCTCGGCCCGCAGCAGGCGCACCAGCTCGCTCACGAAGAAGGGATTGCCGCCGGTGGCCTCGCGGATCCGTTCGACCAGATCGGGATCGGGGTCGGCCTCGGAGACGTCACGCAGGTAGTCCCGCACGGCCGAGCTCGACAGCCCGGTCAGCGGAAGGCGCTCGCCCACCCGGGTCAGGCGGCCCAGGCAGTCGGCCATGGCGTCGTCGCGACGCAGGAACGTGTCGCGATAGGTGCCCACCATGGCGACGCGGCTCTCGCGCAGGTGGCTCGCCACGTACTCGAGCAGCAGGAGCGACGGCGTGTCGGCCCAGTGCAGATCATCGAACACGACGAGCAGAGGGAACTTGCCGCCCATCCGGGACAGGAAGCGCACCACCGCGTCGAAGAAGCGCATCCGCGCCTCGGCCGGGTCGCGCTCCGGGCCCTCCTCCGCAGGCCCCTCGAGCGCCGGGGTGAGCCGGGCCAGCTCGGCCACGTGCGGGGCCGCGCACTCGCGCAGGCAGGCGAGACCGTGGGCCTCCTCGAGCCCGGCCATCACCTGGCTCCAGAGCCAGTAGGCGGGGGCCACGTCGCCCTCGAGCTCCCGCGCCCACAGCACCGTGAAGCCCTGCCCCCGGGCGATCTCGGCCAGCTCGCTGGCGGTCCGGGTCTTGCCGATCCCCGCCTCTCCCGCGATCAGCTGGAGGGACGAGCGCCCGGACCGCGCGCTCTCGAGCGCGCGCTGCAAGCCTTCGATCTCCCGTTCCCGGCCCAGGAAGGGATGCGGCCGTCCGGGCTGTGACAAGGGACCTCCACCAGGCGAGTGGGATCCCCGATGGTACTCGGGCAGGCGCGGCCCCGCCGGTGTCTCCGATGGGTGTCTCCGATCGGTGTCCCCCCTCTCGACTTCCCTACGCCGGGCCGCGCTCATCGGTTTGATAGGGTCGTGTGCAGGTGGCGAGCGAAGGGATCCCGGGGCAGAGCCCGCAGCAGGATTGGGGCGCCGTACTGGATCGCCTGGCGAAGGGCGATGCCACGGCCTTCCTGCGCTTCACGCGCCTCGTCACCGGCTGCCTGATCCAGCTGCGCGCCTACGATTTCGAGAGCGAGTGGGACGATCTCCGACAGGAGGTCACTGCCGCCGTACTCGAGGCCCGGGAGAAGGGCCGCCTGCAGGAGCCCGAAGCACTCGTGGCCTACGTCCGCGCGGTCACGCGCAACAAGGTCTTCGACCGGATCAAGCGCCGCATCCGCCGGAGCGAGAACGAGACGCTCCCGTGGGAAGAGGCCTCCCTGCCGGCCGCGGCCGTCTCGGGCGAGCCCGAAGATCCCGTGGGCCGGCAGGACCTGCGAGACGCCCTCGCGACCCTGCCGGACGAGGAGCGCACGCTGGTCGTCGGCGTGTACGTAGAGGGCCACAGCTATCCCGAGATGGCCCGCCGCTCGGGCGTCCCGCTCGGTACCCTGAAGCGCCGCCTGCGCGACGGGCTGGCCCGCCTCCGCGCCCGGCTCGATGCCGCTGCAAGCTCGCGTCCGGATCGAGCGGGGAGTGATCCGGAACCGGCCCGCCGGGAGACCCATTCCCCATGAGCTGTCGTCGTGCCCAGGACATCGATCTCGCCGGGTTCCTGCTCGACCCGCTCGGGCCCGAGTTCGACGACTTCCGCTCCCACTACCCGGGCTGCGAGGCCTGCGCGGGCGAGGTCGCCCGCTGGAGCGAGCTCGAGCAGGGGCTCGGCGCGCTCGGATCCGCCCATCCGGAGCCCGAGGACCTGGCCCGCTACGCCAGCGCCCGCGCCGAAGGAGGCCGCCTCGAGGCGACGCTGCGCGAAGAGATCGACGCGCACCTGCAGACCTGCACGCCGTGCCGGGAGGAGCTGCGCGCGCTGCGGGCGTGGGCGCCCGCTTCCGCGACCGCGGCTACGGGCGCCGAGCCAATGGCGCCCGTAGCCCCCTGGTGGCGTCGAGGCGCGTTCCGTCCGGCCCTGGCCAGCTTGCTGCTGGGCATCCTGCTGCTGCCCGTGCTGTTCGTGGCGATCCCCGATGGCCCCCTCGCACCGGGGGTCCAGGAGATGGCGAGCACACAGGCCGTGCGCGAGCAGGAACCTGTGCCCGACGAAGACGTGCCGGCGCTCGCGGACCGGCCGGAGCCGCGCGGCGCAAGGGAAGAGGCCGCGCCCCTCGCGGCCGCAGATGCCGCACGGCCGGCGAGTCCCCCGCCCCTGCGACCGTCGATCCGCGAGAGCGCTCCGGCTCCGAAGGCGGTCGTCGAGGCGGACGAGCAGGTCGAGGCCTTCGCCGCCGGGCGGGTCGCGCCGGCACCCGCCGGGCCTGCGGAGCGGGCTCCCTCCTCGGCCGACTTCCGCGAGGTCCCGGCCGCCGCACCCCCCGCGCCCGTCGCTCCGCAGGACCCCGAGCGCCGGATGGCGCGCGCGCGCAGCGCTCCCGCGTTCGAGGCGGCGGCCGAGTCCGACGCGGCCCTGGGGAGCGCCCTCGAGTCGAACGCCTTGGTGGATCTCGCCGGGCCCGAGGCGACGAGCTCGCTCGATCGTGCGAGGGCCGCGAGCTTCCTTCGGGTGAAGCTGCCCGCCGGCTTCGGAGCCGGCCGCGCGGTCGTGACCCGTGAAGCTCCGGTGGACGCCAAGCGACTCGACGCGACGTCCGCCTTCTCCCGGAAGCTCGAGGCGGGGCCGGCCGGCGACGAGCGGTGGATCCGCGTGCCGCTTTCGCCGGGCAGCTTCCCGGAGGCCGGCACCTATCGCGTGGAGGTGTTCAGCGTGGACGAGCCCGATCGGCCGCCCCGGGTCTTCCGCGTACACGTGCGCGCGGAGCCCTAGGGCTCCGCGTACAGATCAGCTGGCGGTCTCGCGCAGCTTGTAGACGCGCCCGATGGTCGAGAACGCCTGGCGGCGCAGGCTCACCGCTTCGGCGGGGTCGCTCGACTCCACCTGACGCGCCCGTTCCGCGAGCTCCGTCGCATGGGCCTTCTTCCCTTCGCACCGGCGCTCGTCGGGCTCGCACACGAGCTCGGCGATCACGCCGTCGGTCGCCACGGCGATGGCCGCATCGAAGCGCGCCGCGAGCTCGGCCGAAGGGAAGGGCAGGAGCTTGTGCAGCACGCCCCAGCGGCGCGCCGCCGGGTCGAGCTTGTTCTGCTTCAGCTTGCGCACGGCCCGCTTGAGGTCGCGCGCCACGTACTGGCAGAAGTAGCTGCAGGTGTCGCTCGCCAAGAGCTCGGCCCGGATGGCCTCGAGCTCGATGATCAGTCCGGGCACGGCGCCCACCGGCGCGGCCAGGCGCGAGACGCCGGACGACAGGTTCTGGGTGTTGCGCCGATCTCCTCCGAAGCCCTGCCACTGGATCGCGGACTCGGTCGCGGGAGCCGGCGTGTCCCAGACGAAGAGGTTTCCCTCCCGGGTGGCCGCAACGATCTCGATCAGGCCGTCGCCGTCGACGTCGCCCGGCGTGGGCGAGCTGATCACCCAGCCGTGGGTGAACTTCGGGAACCCGTCGGGCACGCTGCCGTCGCCGCGATAGGCGCGCACCAGGTACACGCCGCTTCCCTGCAGGATCTCGGCGACGCCGTCCCCGTCCACGTCGGCGAGGGCCGGGCTGGTCAGGAACTGGGTGTCGTCCATGATCTGGGGGAAGTCGGGGAGCAGCTGGCCCGATCGCGCGTCCCAGGCGGTGATCGAGTGGTCCGAGTACTCCTGGCTGGCCGGAGCGGCGACGTCCACGAGCTGCCGGATGCCGGCCGTGGGCGCGACCCACTCGGGCACGCCGTCGCCGGTGATGTCGCCGAACGACGAGGCGCCGAGCCCGGGGAAGACGGGCAGGTCGGCCGAGCCCGGCCCCGGCGGGACCTGGGGGAAGCCCGGGAAGAAGTCGGCCGCGAAGCCGCGCTGGCTGCCGTCGAGGAAGCCGTACTTCGGGGCGCCGGTCGCGTCGAAGAGCGTTCCGGGCCCGGCGGTTCCGAACACCGCCACCGAGAGCTCACCGGTTCCGTCGACGTCGGCGATGGCCGGTGCGCCGGGCGTGCCGGTCCCCACGGTGGGGAGCAGGCCCGTCACGATCAGCTGGTGACGCACGGGCCAGCCGGGCAGGAAGGGCCCACCGGGAGCGTCGTTGCCGTCGGGATGCACGGCATAGAGCCGGCCCGCTGCGTCGAAGCTGAAGCCGCCGAGCTGGTCGGCGAAGCCGGCGAGCAGCTCCACGAGGAGCGTCTCGCGCGCCCATAGCCCGGGCTCGTCGGCGTACTCCTCGTTGCTCGGCACCACGATCTCCGGGCGTCCGTCCCCATCGAGGTCGCCGACCGCGGGCGAGCCCAGGAGCTTGGCGGCGCGCTCCTGCACGCCAGAGACGATCGCCGTGGCCTTTCCGGTGGCGTCGTCGATCGAGACCTGGGAGCGATCGGCGATGCGCACCGGGTAGCCGGACACCGGCGTCCCGTCGTGACGCCAGGCGTAGACGTGGCCATCCCAGGCGGCGACCACGATCTCGAGGGCGGGGTCGGTCCCCGGTACGTCGAGGTCCACCAGGGTCGGTGCGGCCAGCAGGCCCGGGTCGGTGTCGTTCAGGCGGTTGCGGTTGTCGGGATTCGAGAGCGCCGGGTCCGTCGACACCGGGAAGCCGGCGCGCGGCTGGCCGTCCGAGCCGAACACGTAGAGCTGCCCCTCGATGCCGGGAACCACGATCTCGACCGTGCCGTCCCCGTCCAGGTCGTCCGCCGCCGAGGGGCCGATGATGGCTTCGCGGATCAACGGGACCTCACCGTTCGCGTACTCGCCGACCAGGGATTCGAACTGCGGCAGCAGGTTGGTGAACGCCGGGAAGCCGGGCAGCATCGCGCCGGTATCCCCGCGTCGCACCTGCACCGAGCCGTCGGCGAGCCCGTAGATGATGTCGAGGACACCGTTGCCGTCGACGTCGGCCAGGGCGGGCGAGCCCTCGGCCGAGGTGCCGAGCGCCACCTTGACCTTCAGCGTCGGGTCGTGGTGGATGGCCAGGGTGCGGCGGTCCTCCCCGAGGTTGCCGGCGGCGTCGCGAACCTGGAGCCGCAGGGTCACGGCGTGCCCGTCGGGATCGTCGAGGTTCTCGCTGGGATCGAAGCCGCAGCTCGTGGCGGTGCCGGCCGCGTCGAGGGATCCGAAGGAGCCGAGCTGCACCGGCCCCGTCTCGCTGCCGGACGAAACCGGCAGGTACGCGACTGGATTCACGCCGCAGCCGACCTCGAGCACCCAGTCGAAGGAGCCGTCGATGCTTCGCCGGGCCGCGGCCGAGCCCGTGACCTCGACGCTCGGCGTCGCCACCGGGTCGACGATGTCGAACCAGGCGATGCTGCCCGAGAGATCCGCCTCGGGCGGCATGGTCGTCATGCTGACGTCGAGGATGGCCGGCATGTTCGCGCGGCCGTAGCCGGTGAACTCGTCCCAGCCCGGCTGGGTGGCGACGCGGCTCGAGTCGAAGAAGAGGCCGAGGAGCGGCGCCGAGAGGGCCGTGCGCAGCAGACCGAACATGGTGAGGTCGTTGGGAAGGCCCTGATAGTCGATGTCCTCGGCCGAGCGACGGAAGAGCTGGCGGATCTCCTCGGCGGAGAAGGGCTTGTCCAGGCCCGGGTAGTTCGTGAAGAGCCCGCGGTCGACCAGGTTCTTGCCGTGGGAGACGAGGAGCGCCGCCATGCCGGAGCCGCGGCCCACCGCCTCGGAGCTGCACGCGTTGGACGAGATCGCGGTCCAGGCCCGGCCGCCGTGGTTGGTGCAGCCGTTGAAGAGGTCGTAGACGTCCTCCTGCTCGACGATGGTGCCGTCGCCCTCGACGATGGAGTTCAGCCAGATGGTGTGGTCGAGCACGGCGGGGAAGTTGTGGTGGCGGCTCGACTCGTCGGCGGCGCTGGCCATCACCGGGACGCCGCGGCGATAGGCGTAGTCGATGGCCGCCTGACTCGCGGGCCCGGCGCTGATCGTGCCGAGCGCCTCCTGCACCACGTCCGCGCCGATGTCCACGGAGTAGACCACCGCCTGGGCGAAGTCGCTGCCCACCGCGATGAAGCTGTCCGCGACCTTGAGCGGCAGGAACATGGCGTTCGGCGCCACGCCGGGCATGCCGCTTCCGTTGTTGGCCTCACCGGTCGAGTCCTCGGCCTCGCCGGTGCCGTGCCCGTAGTCGACCTGGTCGTCGGGGTCGTTGTCGTTGTCGGCGAAGTCCCAGCCCGCGATGTCGTCGACGAAGCCGTTGCCGTCGTCGTCCACGCCGTCGCTGAAGGTGCGGATCAGGTCCTGGCCGTCGAGCAGCCCGTTGCCGTTCGTGTCGGGCGTGTCCGGGAAGTCGTCGACGGAGACGAAGCCGTCGCCGTTGCAGTCGTGGCTGGCGCATCCGGCCGGGATGGGCAGCTCGCCCGTGTTGAGCGCCACCTTGCGCGCGAGATCGCGCGCACGCCAGCGGATCCCGCTGTCGAGCACCGCGACGACCACGTCCGGACGCCCGGTCGTGATCTGCCACGCGCCCTCGATGTCCATGCCGATTCCCGGGTTGTACTTCCAGGAGCCGCCGGCGTTCGGGTCGTAGTCGTTCGGGAAGACACCCGGCGGCAGGAAGAGGTAGGACGCGAAGTCGGCGGGGTCGGTGCACGCCGGCGCCTGACAGGCGGGGAAGGGCACCTCGCTCGCGGCCGGGGCGGCGAGGAGCAACAGGCACAAGGGGAGCCACGGCGACGGGCGGGACAGCAGCAGGGGCCGGGTGGGCATCGGGGACCTCCGCGATCGTGAGCGACCCGCCATCCTACCCCGGCGGCGGCCTCAGGGTCGAGTCTCACGAACGGCCCCGATCGGGCCGGCAACTGGGGCGGTAAGTGCGGGTGGCGACGACCGCGAACGCGGCTCAGCGTCGGGGCAGGGCGTCCCGGGGAACGAGGTTGATCGACTCCGTTTCCGGGTCGAAGAGCAGCAACGCCTCGCCGCGCTCGAGCTGCCGCCGCACGTCCCGGACCTTCTCCTCGAGGCTGCGCTCGACGGCGCCGTAGTCGGTGCCCTCGCGGTTGACGAAGCTCTCGATCACTCCCTGCAGGGCCTCGGCGCTGAGCTCCCGGAAGGGGATCTCGACCCCGCGCGCCTTCGGCTCGTCTTGCTCCTGCGCCATGCCGTGGATGTAGCGATCGCGGCGGCCGCCCGCGATGCGGCTCCGTTACCCTGCCCGGGAGCGGGGAGGAGGAATCGATGCAGGATCTCGAGGGGCGCGTCGCGGTCGTCACCGGCGGCGCCAGCGGCATCGGGCGCGGCATGGCCGAGGCGTTCCTGGCCGCGGGAATGAAGGTCGTCGTCGCCGACGTGGAGGCCGCCGCCCTGGACACGGCAGTCCCGGAGCTGAAGAAGCAGGGCGAGGTCGCGGGCGTGGTCTGCGACGTGTCGAAGCCCGAGTCCGTCGAGGCCCTGGCCCAGGAGTCCCTGGACCAATTCGGCGCCGTCCACGTGCTGTGCAACAACGCCGGGGTCGCGGGCAGCGCGGGCCTGCCGATGTGGGAGCTTCCGCTCGACGAGTGGGAGTGGGTGCTCGGCGTGAACCTGATGGGCATCGTGCACGGCATCCGGAGCTTCGTCCCCATCATGATCTCCCAGGGCCAGGGCGGCCACGTGGTCAATACGTCCTCGATGGCCGGGCTGATGCCGAGCGGCGGCGTCTACGGCGTGAGCAAGCACGCGGCGGTCGCCATCTCGGAGTCGCTCTTCGGGCAGCTCGCCACCGTCTCACCCCGCATCGGCGTCTCGGTGCTGTGCCCGGGATGGGTCAACACGAACATCCTGAACTCGGACCGCAACCGTCCCGAGACACCGCGGCCGGCTCCGGGCCCCGAGGCGCCGCAGGTGGAGGCCCTACGACAGACCGTCGCTGGCCTGATCGAGAAGGGACTCGACCCACGCGAGGTGGGCGACGTGGTGGTGAAGGCCATCCGCGACGGACGCTTCTACGTGCTCACCCATCCCTGGCAGAAGCTCGTCGAGCGCCGCATGCAGAACATCCTCGAGGACAAGGATCCCGTGGGCATGCCGCCGCCCATGGACGGTTAGCCGCCGTGCGTCGCCTGATCGCGCTGCTCCTCGGCTACACGAGCCGCCTGCGCTTCCCGTGGCTCGCGGCCATCACGGCGTGCCTGTTCCTGCTCGACGTGGCCATCCCCGACATGATCCCCTTCGCGGACGAGGTGCTGCTCGGCCTGCTCACGGCCCTCTTCGCCTCCTGGCGTCGGACGCGGGTGAACGGCGATGGCGAGGGCGGGGTCGAACGGGTGAAGGGATCCGACGCACCCGGGGAGGAGCCGGGCGCCGCCCCCTGAGGGATCGCGCCACTCCGGGCCATCTCGGACCACGACTCCCATTGGCCCCCCGGGCTGCTCGGCCCGGGGGCGAGGAGAAGAGCGAGTGCGGTCGAACTGCGTTTCCTGGGGCCCCCTCTGCCTGGTCGTCGCGGCCATCGCCCTCTCTTCGGGCCTCGCCGCCAGAGCCCAGACGCTGAACGATCCCGCCCTCCACATCGAGGCGACGTTCCTCAGCCCGAACTTCACGACGGGCATCCGCTTCGTCACGGTCGACGAGTTCTTCGTGATCGAGAAGGAAACCGGCCGCGTCCTCCACTTCCTGGACGGCGTGAGCACCGAGGTGCTGGACCTCGACGTCAACTACGCCAGCGAGCGGGGACTGATCGGGATCGAGCTGCACCCCGACTTCGAGACGAACGGCTTCGTCTATCTCTACTTCAGCGTGCCGACCGTGAGCACGGACACCGACGAAACCGACGAGTGGCTCTCGAACGACCTCGCTCGCTACACCTGGAACGGATCGGCCCTCGTCGACGAGACGCTCCTCTTCTCGATCCCCCGGAACCTGGCTCAGGACGGCCCGAATCACGATGGAGGGCCCATGCGCTTCGGGCCCGACGGGAAGCTCTACCTCGCCTCCGGCGACCTCAACCGCTTCGGTGCCGAGCAGAACCGCTCGACGACCTCGTCGGATACCGGGGGCATCCATCGCTTCAACGAGGACGGCAGCGTTCCGGCCGACAACCCCTTCAACGATCCCGCAGTGGATCCGGACTTCCACGACCTCTTCGCGTACGGCGTGCGCAACTCCTTCGGCTTGGCCTTCGATCCCGTGACGGGTCTTCTCTGGGACACGGAGAACGGACCCACCTTCATGGACGAGATCAACGTGGTGGAGTCGGGGTTCAACAGCGGATGGCGCCCGCTGATGGGCCCGGTCTCTCGCGATGGCCAGGGTGACACCCCGGCGGACCTGATCGACCTCCTGCCCGGCACCTCGTTCTACTCGGACCCGGAGTTCTCGTTCGCATCGCCCATCGGGATCACGTCGATCGGGTTCCTGGCCGGCTCGACCCTCGGCCCCTCGTACGACGACGCCGTCTGGGTCGGCGACAGCAGTCCGGGCCTCCTGTACGAGTTCCGGCTGAACGGGGCGCGAGACGGCTTCGTCCTGAACGGAGGGCTCGCCGACCAAGTCGCGGACGGCACGGCGGAACGGAATCAGGCCGCGGTCGGAAGCGATTTCTTCGTCACCACCGACATCCAGCTCGACCCCGCGGACGACGTGACCGTGCTCTCCCTCTTCGGCATGCTCTACCGCATCACCCGGGACGACGATCAGGACGGCGTCCGCAATCGCGACGACAACTGCGTCGACGTCGCCAACCCCGACCAGGAAGACTTCGACGCGGGGACCGACGACGACTCCTCCCTGGCGGGCATCCAGCACTACGGCGACGCCTGCGACGCAGACCTCGACAACGACGGCTTCGTCGGCGCCTCGGACTTCTTCGGCGTGTTCCGGCCCTGCCTCGGAAGCGACGTCGCGAGCGACCCCCAGTGCGCGCCGGCCGACTTCGACGGCGACGGCGTCGTGGCTCCGAACGACTTCTTCACGGGGCTGCGCCCGGCTCTCGGCACGCCCCCGGGTCCGGGAGTGACCGAGCCGTAGGCCCAGGCGCCCTCGGGAGCCGGGCCCCGTCCAGCTGGGCTCACATCCGCACAAGCAAAGTCGCGGTCGGGCCCCATCGGCCCGGTGAAGGTCGTTATCCTGGGCCGCGCGCCGCCCCTTCGACGCCGGCGCCCCCCTCCTCCGACCACAGCCCCCGAGATCAAGGCGGCCGCGCAGCCCGCCGATGACGGAGTTGCGTTCCCAGGATCCCTTCGATGTCCGACCCGTCCTCCAACCGAAACCCCTCGCGACGCGACTTCGTGCGCATGCTCGGAGGCACGGCCGTCCTCGCCGCCACCGGATGCGCGGCTCCGCCGCCGCCGACGAAGGTCCGCGGGGAGGGCCACGCCCCGGAGCCCCCGCTCACCGGCCTGGGCCCGATCGACGCCCACATCCACATGTGGTCGCCCAGCGCCTCGCTGTATCCGCGCACGAGCCGCCTCGCGGATCAGGTATTGAAGCCACGTCGTTACACGCCCCGCGACTTCCTGACCGTGGCGCGCAACACCGGGGTGGAACGCGCGGTGCTGGTGCAGGCGGCGGTCTATGGAGAGGACCACAGCTACATGCTGGACGTGATGGCCGAGTACCCCGGACGCTTCGCGGGCGTCGGCACGGTGGACCGGACTCCGAGGCCCGAAGAGCGGCTGCGGGAGCTCGGCGCCATGGGGCTTCGCGGCGCGCGGGTCATCTCGCACACCGGCTGCGAGCGCTGGTCCGACGACGAGCGCTACCAGGCGCTCTTCCGCATGTCCGCCGAGACCGGCCTCGTCCTCGACCTGCTGACGCTGCCCGAGCACCTTCTGGCGATGGACGCGCTGTGCGCGCAGGTGCCGTCCGCGATCGTGGCCGTGCCCCACCTGGGGCGGCCTCCCGGCGACCGGCACGAACGCGAGGAGCACTTCCAGCAGCTGATCGGCATGGCCCGCCGTCCCGGCGTGGTTCTGAAGTGGTCGGGGCTCCACATGCTGGCCCTCGACGCCGCGCACTACGACGAGCTCGCACCCGTCTTCTCGCGCGTGCTCGACGCCTTCGGGCCCGAGCGGATCATGTGGGGCAGTGACGCCCCCCATCAGTTCCGCAAAGGCAACGGCTACGAGCCCTCGCTCCAGTGGATTCGCGATCGCGACGAGCTGTCGGAGTCGGAGCTCGACCAGATCCTGCGCGGGACCGCCGAGCGCATCTACTTCAGCTAGGTCGCGTGGCGCCGCCGGATGAAGAGCGCGTCCCGCTCCGACTGCGGCACGAAGACGCCGTCGCGGCCCGCGTCCCGCAGGGCCTCGCGCAGCACCTCGAGGTCGCTCTCGAAGAAGGCCTCGAGGGAGCGTAGATCGACCTGCACGAGATCGGCCTCGTTGCGGGCGTCCGGTCGCTCGAGCAGCGAGAGGCTGAGCTCGGACACGAAGCTCGCGGACTCGCCGGCCAGGTAGCGACGCAGCGACGCGATCAGCGGCGCGGGCACCCGCCGGATCGCAACGAGCCGCGTGCCCCGCGGACGTGGCGCCTCCGGGAGGCGGTTGCGGGGCTCCCGGTGTCCGAGCCGGCCGAGCAGTGCCTGCAGGGCGTCGAAGGCCTCGAGCGCGCGCAGCCGCGACCGGAAGACGCCGAACCAGCGAAGCCCGAGCTCGTGCAGGCTCTCGGGATGGGTGGAGAACGCGAGCAGCAGCTGGTGCCCGTTGCGACCGAGGCCGATCGCCGGGTACAGGAACTCGAAGGCGCCGTCGACGTTGTAGCGGGGCCGATGGGTGCGGATCAGCTCGTTCTCGACGAGCAGCGCCTCCTGCTCGTTCTCCTGCAGACGCACCTCGAGGGAGTGGGCCTCCTTCACGAGCTTGCGCATCTTGCGATGGGCCTTGCGCCGACCCGCGTTGCGGTAGCTCGAGAGCCGGCGGCGGACGTTCTTGGCCTTGCCGGCGTAGAGGATCTCGCCGTCCTCCCCCTTGAAGAGGTAGACGGCCGGCGCCTCGGGAAGCTCCCGCAGGAGGTCGACACCGAACTTGCGGTCGAACTGTCGCAGGCCCACCGCCGCGGAGCCTAGCGGGCTCGCCTCCCGGCCCCCAGGGGAGCAGCGTGGCGTGAAGAACTCCCACACCAGCGCGTCGGATGAGGAGATGAAGGGGGATTCCATGTCCGAGCACGAACCGAACGACGCGTCGGCGCCGCTCACCCGGCGCCAGGCCTTGGGCCGGAGCGCCGCGGGCGTCGCCGCGCTGGCCGCCCTGCTGCTTCCGAGCGCAGCGCAGGCCCATCGGGGCCACCGTCACC
>JAAUYD010002709.1_pt1 | contig 18441 bp, 14 predicted proteins | sample 7278101 | NCBI WGS metagenome assembly JAAUYD01 (sample SAMN14350128, study PRJNA611818) | marine sediment metagenome | isolation source: surface marine sediment (0.6m) | place: French Polynesia: Moorea | collected 2018-08
AGGCTAAGCGTCGTGGTATCGGCCAGATACTTGCCGACGCCGAGACTCCAACCGTCATCATTAATCGACTCGCTCACGAAGGGGCCCACTGTTGCATTCGCGGCCAACAGGCCGGCGCTACCGAACCATCCGCTGTCGCGGTCGACATAGCGAAAATCCGCGGAAAAGGCGTCTATGTCCGAGTCAAAGCTCAAATCTAAGGGCGCAAGCGGAAATGCGGGATCACTGCTGGTCAAGACAATTGAATTTGACTGCTCGGTACGCGAGTACCCTATGCTCAGCGATGAGGCGCGATCGACCAGCACGGCACGCGCTCTTGGTCCCTTGTCATCCGACAGCCCCGTGAAAAACCAGGTGCCCAGGACGCTCAGGCTGTCGGTATCGATGCTGGACGAATTGAAGATTGTCCCGCCCACCGTCGTTGTCGTCTGACTGCCGTCGAGCTGCGAACTATCGAACGCGATATCTATCTCGAAATCGTATTCGTCAGCCCACGCTGTCTGCGCGATCATCGCTACGGCCAACAGGCAACTGCTGGCGGCTCTTACATGTCTCATTGTCTCTCCTCAAGAAAACAATCAGCGCGCGGCGTTCATGCAGCGTCGCGGGGTAAACAAAGGGCGGCCTCCCACGTTTCTTCGATGCGCGGGCTCCGGATATGGTCGCGGATTGAAAGACGTCAGCCGAATACGACGTCGACAAAATTTGCCCAGGCCGGCGTATGGGCGACCGTGAATTTGGACGCTATCGCCGCAATGTAGAGACCCAAGCCGCACATCGTCGCCCAGCTCGGGCGGCGGCGCGTGCGCAGGTCGTAGACGATCAACGCAACGAACAATGCGAGCTCGATTGCCAGAATCATGGGCGGCGGGCCACCTGACATGATCGCGATTCGCGCAGCCGCCGGATCAATCATCAGGATGCCCGCGAGCAGCATCCAGCGCTTGTGAACAACAGCTGTGCCACGATTGGCAATCGCCAGGCTATAGGCAATCGTGAAGTTCACAATGTCCGTGAACGGGAAGATGATCGACGACCCCGCTGGCAGGCCCGCGATACTGAAATCGGGGTTGGCATAAGCGTGACGCATCACGAAGTAAGCCAGCACGATCATTGTGACTGCGAGCAATACACTCAGTTGTCCGAGCCGCATGTGCAGTTGCACATTACCGGCGCCCACTAACCGAGCCTGCACAGTGAAGAGAACGAACCACGACAGGAATACGGCGCCGTGGAAATGCAGCAGTGGCGGCACGGCGGCTATGCCGCCTGGCCGCATCAGCCCGAACGGAACAAACCCCGCCAGGACAATCGCGATAAGCACGAGTCCCATGACGAAAAAGAAGCGCTTGCTGCGTGGGTCACTCATGCGACCTCCCCCTGTCGTTTTTCGAACTGGTCCCGGTCAACTAAAGGTCGGGAATCACGCGATCAGGATTGAGAATCCCCTTCGGGTCCAGTGTTTTCTTGAGCGTGCGCATCAGTTCGATATCGGCCTGCGTACGACTGTGCGGCAGCCACTTGAGTTTGCCGACGCCAATACCGTGTTCCGCCGACACCGACCCGCCGTAGGGTTGCAAAGGATCGTAGACGCACTCATTGGCCGTCTGGTTGTGGTCGGCGTTCTCGCCGGGCCAGATGAAAAAGTGCAGATTGCCATCCGCTATGTGGCCAAGCGTCCAGGCTTTGCCGTTCGGCAACCGCTTCTCGACAAGACCGTAGACGTCGTTGACATAGGTTTCCATATCGCGAATTGGCAAGCTGACGTCGTACAGGTACAGCGGCTCGCGCTGCATCAGCGCATCGAAGTCCTCGCGAATCGCCCACACGTCCCGTACCTCGGCTTCTGACTTGGGCAGCACTGCATCAGCGATGATGCCGTCTTCCAGGGCTGTTCCGAGAACACGTTCGAACCTCGCGTTGTCGGTGACCGGGTCACTGCCCTCGGCCTGAAAGACGACGTAGTAAGGATAGTCGCGCGCCAATGGCGCGCGATGCCAGCCGTCTTCGGTCACCGCCGCGTAATAGTCGCGCCACATTATTTCGAACGCACTCAAGGCGCCGGCGAGCTCGGACTTGAGTCGCCCGAGCAGCGCGACCACGTTGTCGAAACTATCGAGCGCGACGAGCGCATCCTGGCGACTCTGTGGTAACGGGAACAGCCGGAGCACGGCGCGCGTCACGATGCCAAGCGATCCTTCGGAACCGATGAACAACTGTTTTGTGTCATAGCCGGCATTGTTCTTGAGCATGCGATTCATCGACGACACGACGGTACCGTCCGCGAGTACGGTCTCGAGACCGAGCACGAGATTGCGCATCATGCCGTACTTGAGGACGTTGATGCCCCCGGCGTTGGTCGCAATGTTGCCGCCGATCGTGCAACTGCCGCGCGCACCGAGATCGAGCGGAAAATACAGGCCCTCACGCGCCACCGCTTCCTGTACGCCCTGCAGCACGGCACCCGCTTCGACCACTGCAGTGCCGCCGACGTGATCGACCTCGACGATGCGGCACATCTTTTCCGTCGACAGGACGACGTCGTCACGCGTTGGCTCGACGGCTTCCACGCAGTTGGTCAGGCCACCCTGTGTGATCAGCGACTGGGAGGCCGCGTTGCAGGCTTTCAGAACCGCGGCAACTTCGTCAGTCGACGACGGCATGACGAGTGCGCGCGCCTGCATCGGCGCGCTGTTCCAGTAACTGGTCGCCCGCTCGGCGACCAGTCCCGGCGGCAACACGCGTTTGCGGTCGACGATATTTGCCAGTTCTGTTAGTGAATCCATGCGGCTACACTATCCCACAATCCAGATGGGGACACACCGGCATGCCACTTACGACAGTCAGTCTCGAGCCGCCGTATCTCCTGTACCTCGGCGATGTCCCGGACGACGATCATGCGAAGACAGGACACGGTATTGCCTACTGGCGCCCCGAGCAGTGTGTTGGCCAGATGCGTCTGCCCGGGTGCCCTGTCGACATCGGCCTACCGGAGATGTCGGTGGCCGAAGCCGTCGACGCGGGCGTGAATACCGCCATCATCGGCGTAGCGCCGGTCGGTGGCCAGATTCCCGACCACTGGGTTCCGCAGCTGATCGAACTTGCCGGCGCCGGCATCGATATCGCAGCCGGCATGCATACGCGGTTGGCGGCGATGCCGGATCTCGTTGCCGCCGCTTACAAAAGCGGGGCCAGACTTACCGATGTTCGCGTGCCGCCGCCCGACATACCCGTGGGGATCGGGACACCACGCAGCGGGAAACGCGTTCTGATGCTCGGCACTGACTGCGCCGTCGGCAAGAAATACACAGCTCTCGCCGTGCATCGCGAGCTCGAACGTCGCGATATCAGGGCGACGTTTCGTGCAACGGGCCAGACCGGCATCATGATCGCTGGAGAAGGAATACCAATCGATGCTGTCATTGCGGACTTCATTTCGGGTGCGGCAGAAATGCTCTCGCCCGACAACGAAGACGATCACTGGGATGTCATCGAAGGACAGGGTTCGCTATGGAATCCAAGCTACTCTGGCGTGACGCTCGGCCTCCTGCATGGCTCACAGCCTGATGCCATTGTCGTCTGTCACGACGCATCGCGCACGCAGATTCTCGAAGTCGGGGGCGATTACCCGATTCCCGAGCTCGACGAAGTCATTGACGATGCCCTGCGGCTCGCGCGGCGTACAGAACCACGGTGTTTCTGTGCCGGTGTCAGCGTCAACACGTCCAGAATGGGCGATCTCGAGCGCGATACCTATCTGGGCGAGCTGCAGCACAATCTTGCGTTGCCGTGCGTGGATCCGATCGCCACCGGTGTCTCTCCGATCGTTAATTTCATGCTGAAGTACACGTGATGAGACGCAACGTATCCATTCATACCGAGTCCTGGCCAGCGATCATCCCGTTCCGGATCGCCAACAATGTCTGGGACGACTTCCCCTGCGTCATCTGCGAAATCGAACAGGATGGTTACATCGGCCGCGGCGAGGGACTTGGCGTGTATTACTTCGATGAGACGCCCGAGTCGATGGCGCGTCAGCTCGAAGAGGTCGCTCCCGAGCTTGCCGCCGGCGCCGACCGCGATGCCCTGCTCGAGCTTCTGCCGCCCGGCGGTGCGCGCATGGCGGCAGACGCAGCGCTGTGGGACCTCGATGCCCAGTTACGCGACACCAGCGCGTGGCGGATGGCGGGCGTCGATGAAGGACCGATCGAGACCGTCTTCACGATCGGACTCGAGGCAACACCCGAGGCCATGGCGTCCAAAGCCATCGCGGCAGCGGATATCTCGCTTTTCAAGGTAAAGCTCAATAACGATCGGCCCGTCGAGCGCATCGCCGCGATATGCGAAGCACGATCCGACGCCAGGCTCGTTGTCGACGTCAACCAGGGCTGGACGTTCGCGGAGCTGCGACAGTACGCGCCGATTCTCGCCGAGCTGGGCGTGAGCATGATCGAGCAACCGCTACCGCGCGGCGGCGATTCGGAGCTCGCAGGCTACGACGCGCCGCTGCCGTTGTGCAGCGACGAATCCTGCCTTCACCTCGGTGAGCTCGAGGAAGCGGTCGAGCGCTACCAGATGATCAACATCAAGCTCGACAAGACGGGTGGCCTCACACACGGGCTGCAGCTGGCCGAGGCCGCGCGCGATGCCGATATGAAGCTCATGGTCGGTTGCATGGGGGGTACGTCACTCGCGATGGCACCGCATCACGTCATCGCGCAGCTTTGCGACTTCGTCGACATCGATGGTCCGCTGTTGATACGCACCGACCGGCCGGGCGGCCTGCACTACGACAAGGGAATCGTCACGTTGCCCAGCCGACCGTTTTGGGGACAGCCGCATCCACAAGCGAATTCCGCGTCCCTTTAGTAGCGGAACGTATACGAGATCTTGAGACTGACGTCCGAGCGTGTGCTCGACAGGCGGTTTTCCGGGTCAACGTCCGCGCCATGGTTCAGCACAAGAATCATCTCACGGCCTGCTTCGGGAATGTAACGTAAGCGGCTGTTGAGCGCGGTCACGTCGGCCGTATTGTCGTATTGCAGCAGGTTGCTCCATGACCAGCGCGAATTGAACGCAATGTCGGAACTCAGGCTCGCCAGGTGCGACGTGAAGCTGCCGCCAGGCAAATCGACGACGTTTTCGGTGAAGCCGACCCCGATCGAGAGGTGCGCGGACTGACGCCATTTCAGGTCGACCGACTTGAGTAGTCGATCTCCGCCGAAAAAGCCGCCGTCCTCGACCGCGAGCACCATGCGCAAAGGCCTTTGTTGACCCGTACGCAATTCGGCACGGACTCGATTGAACTCGTAGTCGCCGGCCGGGATGGCCAGGCGATCGAATAACTCGAAATCCTCACGCACGGATTCCCTATTGCGAATCAACTCCACGAATACATAGTCATCACGGTGCGAGTAGAAGCTGAGCGGCATGAAGGTGAGCTGCTCGGATAGCCTGTTGTCTTCCATGTCCGTCACGAGCAGGTAGTCCGCTCTGAAGTTTATTGCGCGCCAGCGCCCGGTTTCCGGCCGCACCCGGAATCGGCTGCCAAGGCCGTAGCGCCGGATACCGGTGCGATTTACGAAACCGAGTGCGGGCCGGAAGTTGTCTTCGATTTGTTGCACGTCAACGTAGGCCAAGAGCCGGTCGCCCGGAATCTCCAGCATTGCTCCGAAGGCGCTATCGTCACCCTGCAGGTCCGTCGTACGACTCTGCTGCGCCCAGAACCGTCCCGTCAGGATCTCGCCGAAGGGCCCTTCGGAGTTCCGGTACAGGAAATCGACGCCGGCGACCGAGTTGGTGTCATTCGAGGTCGGGTCGCCATGGGTCAGGATAAAGCCGACCGCCGACTCGTCGAGCACGTTCCATGAACCACGCGCCACGAACAGGTCCGTTGCCTCGATGTCACCGATCGCGTCCTGGCGGATGGCGAGTGCCCCGAGATTGAAGTCCCCAATACGCCCGGTCAGTTTCATGCCGCCGACGATATCGACAGCCTCATTGTCCTCACTAAGCCCTATGCGTCGCGAAAAGAAGGGACGTCCGTTCGTTTCGATGTTGCCGAATTCGAAGATCCCGGCGTCCTGCAGGAAGAAGTCGCGCTTCTCGGGGAAGAACAGCGAAAAGCGATCGAGTGCGACTTGCTGTTCATCCACTTCTGCCGTCGAGAAGTCCGTATTCAACGTGAACGTCGCGCTGAGCGAAGGCGTGATCCGATAACGCACATCCAGGGACGGTTCGAAGTCGCTGTGATTCTGGCCGAGTACGAGGTCACGATTCCGGCTCACGTTCACGGACGGTACGATATCGAGGCCGAGTCCCTGTTCGATCGCGCCGATGCCCGTGACCTCTCCTCCGTAGGCCGGCCAGTCCTGGCGCTCGTGCGATGCCCACATGTTGAACTCCTGCTTGCGGACGATGCCGCGACCAAAATTGATGCCCCAGGTATCGGAGTTCGGGGCGAACGATATCGACTTGAACGGAATCGCAATCTCGGTCGACCACCCATCATCGTGAACCTGCGACTCGGCAAGCCAGATCGTCGCCCATTCCTCGATGAAATTCGCATTGTTCTCGCGTAGCGCTTCGCGGCGGACACCGTTGGCGTTCACCTGGAAGAAGTAGTCGTTGCGCTTGTTGTTGAAGCTGTCGAGGGTGACCCAGAAGCGATCGTCGGACCAGAACAGTTTCCCCTGGATCATCTGCTTGGCCTGGATCGCTGCCGGATCACTGTCAAGCAAGTTGGCCGCTATGTAGAGGTGCTCGTCGTCATACGTCACGTGTACGACGGTGCGCTCGGAGGGCTGCGCCCCGTCGGTCGGCACAGTCTGATGAAAGTCCTCGACGACAGCCGCGGTTTTCCAGACCGGGTCGTTCAAATGGCCGTCGATGATGGGTGGCGAATCGGTGCGGTGTATCTCGAATGATTTGCGTTGGCCGTCAATCGTGTAGGCGGCGAGTGCCTCACTGGCGACGAGCAACAAGATGGCGGCGAGCAGGCAGCGTTTCAACCACATCGTAGTGCCCCGGGGTACTAGTACTCCTTAGAGAGCAAGGGATTCGACTTCGTTGCGCGCCGTGCGACGAGGAGGCCCAATCCCGCGACGAACCGTGCAGGACCGTTGGCTCTCTTCAGATGCGGTCCGCGAGACGCGGCAGGTTCGCCTTGTACTTGCGGCTCAGTTTGAGCTCGGCCTGCTCGCCGATCTGCAAGAAGTATTCGCCATTGCGATGCGGCCGCATCGACGTGACCCGTTGCCGATTGACGATCGCCGAACGATGCACACGTACGAACAACTCGGGGTCGAGCAGTTCCTCGAGGTGCTTCATCGTGCCCCGAAGAACGAACGTGTCTCCACCCGCGTGCACGCACATGTAATCGCCGGCGGCGTCGATCCAGTCGATAGCGTCAACATCGATACAGTTGCTGGTCGAACCGTCGCGAATCGCGATGCGCTTGGGATAGCGAATCTGCTCGGCCGCCGCTTCCGAAAGCGCCGACTCGAGGGTCAGTTCCCTGCCGCTCAGCTCGCACACGAACTTGAGCAGCTTGTTGCGATGCTCCCCGGCAAGCATCTCGTCTTTGTGTCGGCGAGCCCGATCGATCGCCTGTTCGAGACGCTCGTCGTTGATTGGCTTGAGGAGGTAGTCGAGCGCGTTGGCGTCAAATGCCTTGAGTGCAAACTCGTCATACGCAGTCACGAAGATGATCTCCGGCATGGCACACCCGGACAACCGGCGGAGCACCTCGAATCCGTCCATGCCCGGCATCTGCACATCGAGGAATAGCAAGTCGGGTGATAGCTCCCGCGCGAGTTGCAACGCCTCCCGGCCGTTGCATGCCTGGCCGCAAATCTCGATGTCCTCGTACTTTTCGAGACGAATCTCGAGACCGCGGCGCGCCAGTTCCTCATCGTCGACGATCAATGCTCTAATCATGACTCTCCTCGAACGGAATATTGATGGTCGCCGTCAAGCCGCTTGGTTCGTTCGGCGCGAGCGTGAAAGCCTGCTCGTCACCGTACAGCTGTTGCAGGCGCTCGCGCGTATTTTTGAGGCCGACGCCGCTCGACTTCTGGCCGTTGTCACTTTTTCCGAGACCTGGCCCCGTGTCCGAGAGTTGCATTGCCAGCGTCCCATGATGCACGTTCGCCGCGATGCGCAAGGTGCCGCCTTCCTCGCTCGGTGTAATCGCATATTTGATCGCGTTTTCGATCAGCGGTTGCAGAATCAGGCTCGGGACGAGTGCCGACAGCGCTTTCTCCTCGATGTCCTTCTCGATGATCAATCGATCGCCAAATCGAACCTTCTCGATCTCGAGATAAAGATCGAGTGCGTCGAGTTCCGAGCCGAGCGTGACCCGACTCATCGGATCGTTGTCGAGTGTATAGCGAAGAAAGTCGCTCAACCGGCTGACCGCCTGGTTTGCCGTCTTGTTCGCTCCGTCCAGGATCAGCGTCGAGATCGCATTGAGCGTGTTGAAGAGAAAATGCGGGTTGAGCTGGTAACGCAGCATCTTGAGCTGCGCCTGGTGGGCGGCGGCAACCGCTTTCAGGGTCTGCTCCGTCTGGTCCTGCAATTGCTGGTAGTACTTGATGCCGAAATAGAGCCCGCTCCAGCACAACATGATGTAGAACGACCCGATTACGCCGCCGACATAGTCCATGATGTGCTCGGGTTGCCACGAATTCTTGACCCAGTCGTAGTAGAGAACGTTGCGAAACCACTGCCAGACGAACGCGACAACGTATGAAGCCGCGAGTGTTCCGAAGCCGAGGACCGTTATCGACTCTGTCCAGAGTCTCTGGTAGAGACGGCGCAAGAGAAGGGTACCCAGAAACCCGGACACAGCGGCCGCGGCGATAACCGCAAAAAAGGCTTCCGGTTTTTCGTGGGCAAGCGCACCCAGCCAGGCGGCCAGCATATAGCCGATCCAGCCCGAGACGTTGAGAATCCAGAAAAGTTTGTCCCGATTGCGGAACACTGCGTCAATTTTCACGGTCCGATTATAGAACGCGCTATGCTGTCACCTGCACGTCTCGTCGTCCGGGAGGCACGTTTCGCCGCTGTTGGGGAGGTCAGGTGAGCCGAATTCTGCATAACCAGCTCGTTGTCTTCGCGCTGCTGTTTCTCGCTGCCTGTGGTGGTGGAGGCGGTGGCGGGGGCGGCACGCCGAACGCCCCGCAACCGGTGCAGTTCACGTACGTACCGCCCGTTGACAACGGCGACGGCTGGGCTGTCGCGAGCCTCGCCGACGAGGGCATGGACGAGGCATTGATCACGTCGATGATGGAACGCATCATCGACGGGACTTATCCGGGTATCGACGCAATCGCGATCGCCCGCAACAACAGGCTGGTGCTTCACCAACAGTTTCGCTGGCAGACCGGCCAGTTCGATCCCTGGGCCAACAACACGGATCCAGAGCGCCACATACTTCACTCGACGAGCAAAAGCGTGACCTCGGCACTAATCGGGATTGCCATCGATCAGGGACACATCGCGTCGACGCAGGTGCCCTTCTACGATTTGTTCAATTACCCCGCTTACGATAACTGGGATCCGCGCAAGGCCGACATGACGCTCGAGGACGCGCTGACCATGCGACTCGGCCTCGAATGGGACGAATGGTCGCTGCCGTACACGAATCCGGAGAACGACCTCGTTTTCCTCGAGAACAACAGCACCGACTGGGCCAAAGCGCTGCTGGACCTTCCGATGACCTCCGATCCCGGGACGGTGTTTGCGTACAACACGGCGGCGACGATTGCGATCGGCCAGGCGCTCGAGAACGCCAGCGGCATCCCAATGGCCGACTACGCTAACCAGTACCTGTTCTACCCAATGGATATCTTCGATGCGATCTGGGCGACGTCGCCGACTGGGTTGCCAATCGGCGGCAGTGGCCTCTATCTGAAAATCCGCGACCAGCTCAAGTTTGGCCAGCTGTTCGTCAACGACGGCGTCTGGGACGGCCAGCAGCTGATCAGCGCTGCGTGGGTGGCCGACTCGATGGTCCCGAGGGTCACGATCTCATCGTGGGCAACTTACAGCGAAGCCTATGGCTTCCAGTGGTGGCTCGACGAATTCGGTCATCAGCAGCAGGTTGTCGAAGCGTGGGTGACGGCCGGTTATGGCGGACAATATACCTTCTGCATCCCCGATCTAAACCTCGTGGTCGCGTTCACCGGTCACAACTATGAAAACGGCGTCGGCGTGGCCAATCTCTACGCCATGGTCGAGGATCTCATCATCGCGTCGGTGAGCCAGCCCTGAACCAGCCTTGCGTACGCAGGCAAAAACGCACGAGCATCAGCATCAGCGGCACTTCGATGAGCACACCCACGACAGTCGCGAGTGCGGCGCCGGACGAAAGGCCGTACAGCATGGCCGCCGTGGCGATGGCGACTTCGAAATGGTTTGACGCGCCGATCATTGCCGTCGGCGCCGCATTCTCGTAGCTGAGACGCAGGACCTTTGCCGCGATGTAACCGATCGCGAACACGAGAACGGTCTGCACGAACAGAGGAATTGCTATCCACAGGATCGTCAGGGGATTCTGTACGATCGTGTCGCCCTTGAGTGAGAACAGGATAACGAGGGTGATCAGCAGTGCCGAAATCGTCACCGGTGTCAGAAAGTGCAGGAATTTCTCGCGGAACCATTCCGCGCCCTTGTGCGAGATGATCCATTTGCGCGACAGGTACCCGGCGACGAGCGGCAGCGCAACGTAGACGCTGATCGACAACAGCAGTGCCTCCCAGGGTACGGGAAGCTTGCCGACGCCCAGCAGGAAACCGCCGAGCACGCCAAACAGGACGAGCATCGTCAGCGAGTTGATTGCCACCATGACGAGCGTGTGGCCGTCATTGCCTTTCGACAGGTATCCCCAGACGAGCACCATTGCCGTACATGGCGCGATGCCGAGGAGGATGCAGCCGGCCAGATAACTGCGCCACAACGGCACCTCGAGCATCTTCACGCCATCGACCATGACGACCGTGCCGGACCCATAGGTATCGCCGACCTGCAGCGACTCGCCGAGCGGCATTTTGACGAGATCGACGGCGTCGGGACCGATGAAGCCGAGAAACAGCGAACCGAGGAAGAAACTCGCAATCGCGTACATCGTGAACGGCTTGATGGCCCAGTTGACGAATAGCGTCAGGCCGACCGGTCGAACGGCCTTGCCCGCGCGAACGACTTCGTGGAAGTCGATCTTCACCATGATCGGGTACATCATGAAGAACAGGCAAATCGCGATCGGTATCGACACGACCGGTGCACCGTTGACCGAGATCGCCATAGCGTCGAGCGACTGCGCGACCTCGGGCGCGAACCGTCCGAGGGCCACGCCGGCAACTATGCACAGCGCGACCCAAACGGTCAGGTAACGTTCGAAGAACCCCATGCCGCGGATTCTCCGTTTTTTTTGCCTCGCTGACTAGCTGGACCGGGTCGCGATGGCCGGAGAGATGTCTCCGGCTCGTTTCGCCGGGCCGACGACGGCCGCCTGCCCGACGATCCAGAGGGCAATCATTGCAAGCGGAATCACGTACCAGGCCAACGGTGTCAGCGCAAACTGCTGAACCATAAGGATGTTCAGGCCGATGGCGAGGATTGAGCCGGCGACGATGCCCACGGAGCTGACGAGAAAGTTCTCGAGCATGAAATAACGCACGATGGCGGCCTTTGTCGCGCCGAGCGCGCGCCGGATTCCGATCTGCCGCGTGCGGCGAGCGACGCTGAAACTCGCCAGTCCCACGATGCCGAGACCCGTGATGGCGGTCAGCAAAGCAACGATGAAGGTCAGCATCTTGATCATGGCCGAATCGCCGAGGTACGACAGCTTGCGCGTATCCTCCATCGCCTGCACGCCGCGAATGATGCGGTCCGTATTGCTCGTCGACAGCAGTTCCTCGACCTCCGCCATCATGCGGTCGCGTTCGCCGGGCTCGGTTCGAACGACGTAGCGCACGAACTCGGCTTCGCGAATCAGCGGTACGAGCATCGAGCGTTCCGCGCCGGTCCACGTCGGCCAGGGCGCCTGCAGGCGCTCGACGACGCCGACGATGTTCGCGGGATTGTCGTCGTTGAACCAGAATGTCTTGCCGATGTACGAGCCTTCGTGGTCGGGGAACAGGTCCTTCGCGAGCGCCTCCGTGACGATGACGGTCGACGGCCAGAAATCGTCGCTGTCCGAATCCCACGCGACCTGCTCCGGCGCGAAGTTCGCGCCTTCGAGAAGATTCAGCGCGAACGTGTCTAGACCGTGTTCGTCCGTGAAATAGATCGCCGAACTCGACACGCTCTTGCCGACACCGGGCTCGCGATGCAGGCCCTCCGACCAACCGCCCTGGCGAAGCGGATAGGAGTTCGTCGCGATCGCGTTGACGACGCCCGGCAGGTTGCGGATCAGGTCGAGGTCTTCCCGGATCAGCGATTTCGAATCCATGTCAGGCTTGAATCCGACGCTGACCAAACTAAAGGTGTTCGGTTCGTCGATACCGCTCGGCCGCGACATCTTGATTGAGCGTTCCTGCATGATCGCAATCGCGTTCACCATGATCGCCATCGTCACAGCGATCTGCAGCGCGATCAGGAAATAGCCGCCCTTGTTGCGCATCATCGCGCGCCAGATAGGTCCAAATTCCATGCCGTTCTCCTACTGCAGCCTGAGGTGGGTGGCGGGCGTGATGTTGCAGGTACGCCAGGTCGGATAGAGGGCCGCGCCGAGCGCGGAGACGATCGAAAGCGCAACGGCGAGCGTGACCATCGTCCAGTCCATCCGCACCAGGTGCTGGATGAAATCGTACTCGATGAACAGGTTCTCGATACCCCGCAGGCCGAACCAGGTCGTCACGATGCCAAGCAGGCCGCCGGCGACACCGATCATGCCGGCCTCGATGACATGCTGCCTGAACAACTCGCTTTTGCTCGCGCCGAGCGCGCGGCGGAGACTCGTGTCTTTCGCGCGCCGCATCGCCTTGGCAAGGAGCAGCCCGACCGTGTTGAGCAAACACACGATCAGGAACAGCACCGCGAGACTCAGGAGAACGTCGACCTCGCTGTCGACGACCTCGTTGTACTCCATCCACTCGGCCGGGTTTCGAAGATGGTTGTTGAGCGGCCTCGGAAAACGGCCGAGGAGTTTCTGCTCCTCGACATACGCGTCCAGGAAGTTGAGGTAGTCCTGTTTCGCCGCATCGTTCTGCAGCTCGACCCACATCTGGATCCACACGCACTCGGAACTGAGGAAGCCTTCGCGGCCGGTGCCGTCCGGTATCGGCTTCCAGCAATTCGTGTTGCCGGTATTGTCGAAGTTTTTGGCGATCGCCAGCGAGAACGGCAGGAACAGCTGCGCCGGGTCTTCGAAGGGATTGTTGTTGACGTCGTAGAACTTCGGGACCGGGTTCCAGGTATCGAGAACGCCGGTGATGCGATAGGTCTCATCGTTGAGGCGCAGTGTCTCGCCGACCGGGTCTTCCCCGCCGAAGAGCTGCTCGTTGAGCGCCCTGTCGATGACGATGACGCGCTCTTCGGCCAGGTCGGACGAATCGTCCCAGCCGGAGCCGTACAGGAACGGCACGTCGAACATCGGGAAGAAGTCCGCCGTCGTCGCGCGCGCCCGGACCTGGAACGGGCGCGCGTCGTCGCCGTCCGGCTGCACGACGCGCGATGTCTTGAAGCTTGTCGTCTGCCGGAAGGCTCGGTCCGCACCGAACAACGCCCTGGCGTCGAGGTAAGTCACCTGTTCCGGCGCGTTGTTCGGTTCCTCGTACGGGTCATCCGGGTTCCAGTTGTCGACCTGCACGTGATAAAGCTGGTCATTCCTGTGCTCGATCGGGTTGCCGCTCATGACGTGACGCACGGTCATGATCGTCATGCAGGCGCCGATGCCGATGGCGATCGCGGCGACCATCAACCCGCTGAGAACCGGGTTCGCCCGAATACTCAACGTGCCGAGCTTGAGGTAGTAACGAAACATCGCGATCTCCCGTCAACCGGCGGCCAGGTTGGCTATGTGCAATTCGGGTGAGCCATCACTGACCTGGCCGTCGCGGACGAAGATATTGCGCTTCGCACGATCCGCCAGGGCGAGCTCGTGGGTCACCATGATGATGGTCGTACCCGCCTCGTTGATCTCGCCGAGCAGGTCCAAGACGCTGTCTGCCATATGCGAGTCCAGGTTGCCCGTCGGCTCGTCAGCGAGAAGGAAGCGGGGCTCACCGGCGAGCGCACGGGCGATTGCGACCCGCTGCTGCTGACCGCCTGATAACTGCGCGGGCAAGTGCCGCATGCGCGAGCCGAGGCCGACCATCTCGACGCATTTTTCGATGCGCCGTTTGCGCTCGGCCGCATTGAATCGGCGATACCGAAGCGGCACATCGACGTTGTCGAAGACGTTGAGCTCCGGAATGAGGTTAAAGCTCTGGAAGATGAAGCCGATCTTCTCATTGCGCACGCGCGACCGCGCTGCGTCGTTCAGCTTCGAAATATCGCGCCCGTCGAGTTCATAGGTACCGCTCGTCAGGTCCTCGAGCAAACCCGCAATGTTCAGGAACGTCGTCTTGCCCGAACCCGATGGCCCGGTCACCGAGACGAACTCGCCTTCGTCAACGGTCAGGGAAAATTCCCGCAAGGCGTGCGTTTCGACGGTGTCGGTACGATACACCTTGGATACGTTGGTCATTTTCAGCATAGCCGGCACTCCTGAATGGCTAGTCGGTCAGCAGGACCGTTTCCGCACTGCGAAACGCGTCCAGATTGGAAATCACGATCTCGTCGCCCGGCGCGAGGCCCGCGACGATTTCGACGGCGCCGAGGCTGCGCGCGCCGGTCTCGATACGGCGTTTTTCGGCCGTCCCTTTTCCGGTGACAATGTAGGCAATACGCCCACCGCCGCTATCGAGGAACTGGCCACGCTGCACCATCGTCACGTCGCTGTGTTCCGCGAGCAGCACACGCACGGTCAGCCGCTGGTTCTGGCGCAGATTGCCGGGCATGCCGTCTATGAATCGCACCCGGCTCATCACCTGATTGTTGACGATCTCGGGCGATACGGCCGCCACCTGGGCGTTGAAGCGTTCGCCGCCGATGAGCACCTCTGCAGACATGCCGATCGCCAGATCGTCGGCATAGCTCTCCGGGATTTGTGCGTCGACCTCGAAGCGCGAGAGGTCGACGACGGCCATCACCGGCGTATCACGCGACACGGCGGCTTTCTGGTCGACGAGCAGATCGCCCACGATGCCACTCACCGGTGACTTGATCGCCAGGTCGTCGACCTGGCGCCGCAGATCCTCGACAAGCAGCTCCTGCCGGCCGACTTCGAACTCGCTGGCGCGCAGCTCGAACGCGAGCCGTTCGTCGAAGAGGTCGGCGTCGGCAACGGCGTGTTTGTGCGCGAGTTCGGCATTTCGCAGGTCGTCTTGCGCTTTCTCGAAATCGATCTCGGGAATCACGCCGACTTCGTTGGCCTCGTCGGCACGGCGCTTTTCGCGTTTCGCGGCGACCAGTGCGACATCGGCAAGATCGGCCGCCTTGCGTTTCTCAAGCGCCTGCTGGCGAGACTCGATACGTTGCCGCTCGAGTTCCATCGTACGTTGGGCCAGCGACGATTCTGCCTGCTGAAGTTCGTTCGTCAGTTCAGGGCTGTCGACAACGGCGAGCACCTGGCCTTCCAGCACCTGCTCACCGGCCGCGACTTCGAGCGTGATCGTGCCGCCCGCGGTCGCATAGAGCGTCGGGCTGATCGCCGCGACGACGCGCCCCTGCACGGAGACGTCCTGGACGAGGTCCCCGCGCGTCACCATGGCTGTTCTTACGCGGTCGGCGGACACGCTGACGGTGGCATTGGCCCAGCGCTGCACGAACGGCACCGCGAGCCACAGGGCGATGGCCACTGCGACGCCGATCCCGCCGAAAATCATGTACTTACGACGCGGATCCGGCGGTGCAAGACGTACGTCCTGCGCCGATGTGTCCTGAATAGCCAGTGCCCTGACCCCCTGTTGGCTTGTTCTTTCCTACTTTGATGCAGGAGATCGCGAAATCGTTTGATATTCGATCAGGGCCGGTACACGACAGTCTCGCCGAGGTGCTGGTTTTCCACGAGACGCCAAGTCTCGCCCGTGTCGCGATCGTGGACCCAGATCGCGTGTTTTTGCCGTTCGCCGATGAAGCTCTGCCAGCGCTCGGAGAAGATCACGAGATCCTGATCGGCCGCGTAGGCCACGGCCTCCAGCGGCCGCCCGTCAGGCAACGAAAGCGGTTTCCCGACCGAGCCGTCGAGCGTCACGAACGCATAGACAGTCTCGTTGCCGCGGCACAGCAACGCGTCGAATGCGGGCACCCAGACCGCAGCATCGAGTGAGCAACGGTCGGCGAGGCCCGGTGTCGATGACGTGCCGTCGGCAATGTCGAAGAGTTGGACCGGACCGTCACCGACGGTATACAGGAAAGCAGTTGCGGAGACCGGGATAATCTGCACGGGCACGCGATAGTCGCGCGACGCGACCTCGATCGTCTCCCAGGTGTCTCCCTGTCGTCGCTTTGCAAGAATCCGACGACCCTCGTCGTAAACGAGCACGTCCGTGCCCGGCAGGTAGCGGCCCCTGCGACCCTCGAAGAAGCGCAGCTGCTGTTTGGTGGCAAGGTCGTACAGCACCAGGCTGTGCACGTACTGCCGATTCACTTCGCCGTACACGGTCAGCAACAGTCGCTCGCTGCCATGCGGGGCGAGTCCGACGATCGTTTCGTCGCCGATCGACGTCACGACGCGCGTGCTGCCGTTGCGCAAGTCGAGCTCAGCCAGATAGTTGCCGGCGGCGAAGTACAGCCCGCCCGAGAGCTCCCGGTGTTCCTCCGCGCAGCCGGCCAATAGCAAGGCCAGTGCAAACACGGTCATTCGCGTGACTATTGAATCCATTTTGACCGAGAATGGCATATTCCCATCGATTGTCGAGGCCCGATCCGCATGAAAACCACCGCCGCCGCACTGGTCCGCCACGCACTCGAGCAGGTCGGTGTCCGATACACCTTCGGGATTCCGGGCGTTCACAATATCGAACTGTACGACGAGCTGCTCGGCTCGGAACAGATTCAGCCGGTTCTCGTAACGCACGAGGGAGCCGGTGCCTTCATGGCGGACGCCATCAGCCGCGCGACGGACAGCATCGGTACACTTGTTATCGTGCCGGCCGCCGGCATCACGCATGCGTTGTCGGGCGTCGGCGAAGCTTTTCTTGACGGCGTCCCGATGCTGGTCATCTCAGGCGGCATTCGTACCGACCTCGAGCACAGCTTCCAGCTGCACGACGTCGACCAGCAAGCCATCATGCGACCGCTGACCAAAGCGCAATACAGGATCGAGCGTTACGAGGAGGCGATCCCGACCGTCTACGAGGCTTATCGAACCGCTGTGTCCGGCGAGCCGGGTCCTGTCTTTATCGAGATTCCCGCGAACCTGCAGCTGCTGACCGGTGAGGTCGATGGCATGGCCGACGCCAGCATCGCACTCGACAGGCCCGAGCTCGATACAAAGGCGATCGACGAGGCGGCAGCCATGCTGGCGGCGGCGGAAAAGCCCGGAATCTTCGTCGGCTGGGGCGCACGGCACATGACCGGCGACGTTGTCCGGATAGCCGAACATCTCGGTGCACCCGTCGCGACGACGCTACAGGGCCTCGGCGTGTTCCCTGGAGATCATCCGTTGCATGCCGGCTTCAGCTTCGGGCCGTCCGCCGTGCCAGCGTCGCAGAACGCGTTCAAGGATTGCGACGTAATGCTCGCGATCGGCACGCGTTTCGCCGAGATCTGCACGGGCAGCTATGGCGCCGTGCCGCCCGGGAAACTCATTCACATCGACATCAACCCGGACGCGATCGGCGCGAACCACAAAACGCCTGTCGGTATCTATGCGGATGCGCGGGACGCGGTACCGGCGCTGGCCGATGCCGTGGCAGCGTCGGGCGAGCCGAGCGACAGTACCGGTGTCGCCGCGGCGATTGCTCGTGACAAAGCGACATACCGGGAAGCCTGGCACAAGCACGATCCCAAAGGCCGCGTGAATCCGGCGCGCTTTTTCGAAGAGCTGCGCGTTCAGCTGCACGATGATGCGATCGTCATTGCCGACGACGGCAACCACACGTTCCTGACCGCGGAACTGATGACGATCAACAAAGGCGGCCAGTACCTTTCGCCGACCGACTTCAATTGCATGGGGTACTGCGTACCGGCAACGATTGCCGTCAAGATGGCCATGCCCGACCGTGAGGTCGTCGGCATCGTTGGTGACGGCGCGTTCCTCATGACCGGGCTCGAATCGGTGACCGCAGCGGCCAATGGTGTTGGTGCCGTCTGGTTCGTGTTCAACGACGGTGAACTGGCGCAGATAGCACAGGCACAGGAAATGCCGTACCAGCGCACGGCCTGCACGGA
>JAAUYD010294288.1_pt1 | contig 18437 bp, 11 predicted proteins | sample 7278101 | NCBI WGS metagenome assembly JAAUYD01 (sample SAMN14350128, study PRJNA611818) | marine sediment metagenome | isolation source: surface marine sediment (0.6m) | place: French Polynesia: Moorea | collected 2018-08
ACTTGTTTAGAATTGAAAGTGTGGGGAACATCCCATCAGCTTACTTTCTGGATTGACTTGTCAAATGCGCATCTATTGTCCTTTAATCCCTGCCAATATTGCTGATTCATCTCTTAGCTGAACGCTGAATGCTGACGACTGAATGCTTACACTTTATATGACTTTAAATCGACAACTATCTGCTCCAGTTGCTTGACAACTAATTTCCTCAACAGTCAGTTCTGGTAAGTCATTAACTTCAGTTAATAATCCCTCAATCATGCCACGAATAAAATAACAACTACAAACATCACTGGTTTTATACAGACAAAATGGATTCGCATAAACCTTAAGTTCATTGTCCTGACTTTCCGCAATCATAAAATCAGAAATAGCGGGAATAATTAGTTTATTAATAGCAGAAACGATATTGTTTACCGATACGGGTTTAATTTTCCCCTTTTTAAGTAACCCTTTTCCCACATATTCACCTAGTTTCAACATCTGTTGATTATCAATTTTTGGGTTAATATCTATGTCTCGTACAGTAGCAACAAAATCTGGATAACGATCAACTAAATCTTGAGCTAGATCAAGGATTTCTTGCTGAAAAGAGTCCGTGTTTTGCTGCTCAGATAAGGAATCGTTTGTTTCTGTTACGTCTTCCCATTCTTCTACCGATTCATCTTCTAAATCAACAGTATTTTTAATGAATTTAGGAGGATTGACTAATTCTACAAAAGAAGCATCTGCGTTTTCTAATGTACCTTGCAATTTTTTAACAGTCCGTCTAATTTCTGCTTCGAGAAGACCAGTTAAGACTTTCCCTGTTTTGATTAATAAATAACTGTCTGATGTGCAATAAGCTAAGATTAAATACCCTTGTTGACTGTGAAGGGAAATGCTTTCTATTTCTTGCCAGTTTAATTCGGTTTGGGCAGTTTGAGCAACATAAAGCATGGTTCCTGATAGAATTGATGTCGTTTCTTCATCAATGCCAATCGGTGTTATGATTGGTTTTCCTTCTTGAGAAACTAAGGCAATTCCTTGAATATTGATAGGTTTGATTAATAAATCTTGGAGAACATTTTTAACAGCGGTAGGATTCATAAGGATACCTTTTTCCGGTGGTGAAGACAATGGCGAAAGAGTCAATACTTCATCAGAAGATTGATAAGTTGAAATGGGTTCATCAGCCATCTTCAAGCTTAAATCCTTGGTGATAAATTCATTGATTAATTTACGTCGTTTTAACTCTTGTTCTATTTGTTTCTGAATTTTTTTAGGAATGGTAATTCCTAAACGCTCAGATTGATAAGTACAGCTACTAGGAATCATTATACTTTCTATTGTATTAGAAGGAGAGTCCCGATTCATCACTTCCATCGGGCCGATTTCCAGACAATTACAGATGATATTTAATTGAGAAAAACTTAGCTTTCCTAAGATGAAATAACAAACAAAATAAGGAATATTAGCACGACCAAAATCATCACTACCATCATTATATAACCAGCCAAAAAAAGTTTCTTCCAGGGACTTTTGTATCAAATAAACCCCTCGATATTCAGCATCAGGGGGATTGTAACTATTCCAATATTGTTCGACAATTTTTTTCTGGAAAAATTGCTCAATTTCTTCAGAAATTAGGGGACTTGATAAAGTCGTAAACCCAATGTTAGAAAAACTTGTATAAAAAATTTGCTCAACGGATAAACTCATAAAAAATCGCATAATACGTTATTCTACTATAATAGTACGCTAATTACGTGAAAGGGTCAGTAATAGGGCGATCGCTGTTTAACTAGCTTGAACTCGATTCCTCATAGCACATTCCCTCCTTTACTCTAAACTAAGTCCTCTTGGTTCCTTAACGATTAATATTAGGTTGGTTCCAGTGGTATCTAAGGGTTAAAAAATTGTTTTTCTTAGTTTATGACCCCAATTACTAATTACTAAGTTAAGCTTGATTTTTTTCAAAACTTCTTTATTTATTTAATTAATATGTCCCAAAGAAAATTAATCAAAAATTCAATCTTATCACTTTGCGGATTAATTCTATTTAGTGCTGTAGGATTAATTATTTTATGGGCTAGAAACACCAATCAAAGTAATCTATCTCCAACAGAAAATAACTTCAGTATATCCGAAGCATTAAACCTAGAAATTAGTCAAGGAGAAAACCCATTAATAAGAGAAAAAGGAGCAGAAAAAAAACTAACAGCAGCCCAAAATATAGCATTAGGAAACTATCAACAAGCAATCGAGCAATTAACCCAATCTTTACAAACCTATCCTAATGATCCAGAAGCTTTAATTTACCTTAATAATGCACAAATTGGTAACAATAAATCCTACAGTCTTGCCGTTGTTGCTCCCATTAAAACGAACCTTGATGGGGCTAAAGAAATACTGCGAGGGGTTGCCCAAGCACAACAAGAAATTAATCAAACAGGAGGAATTAAAGGGATTCCTTTAAAAATTGTTATTGCTAATGATAATAATAGTCCTGAAATGGCTCAAAAAATAGCTCAGGAATTAGCTAACAATCCAGATATTTTAGGAGTTGTTGGCCATTGGAGTAGTGATGCTACCTTGGCATCAGGGGAAATTTATCAATCTCAAAAATTAGTGGCTATTTCTCCTATTAGTACCTCAGTAGAATTATCATATTTTGGTGACTATATCTTTAGAACGGTTCCCAGTGATCGGTTTGCTGGTAGTAGGCTTTCCCGTTATATGGTGAATGAATTAGGCAAAAAAAAAGCAGCCGTTTTTTTTAATTCACAAAGCAATTATAGCAAATCTCTTAAATATGAATTTACCAAAAGTTTATTGAGTGATGGGGGAGAAGTTGTTTGGGAATTTGATTTATCTAGCCCCAATTTTAACCCCCTTAACGATTGGCAACAAGCGAAAAATCAAGGAGCCGAAGTGTTAATGTTAGCCTTAAGCACTAATACCCTTCAACAAGCTTTAAAAGTCATTGAAGCTAATGGGAACGAATTGGCTTTATTAGGAGGAGATGATGGCTATAATATCGAACTTTTAAGACAAGGAGGTGCTAATGCGGTGGATATGGTTTTAGCCATTCCTTGGCATATTGCAGCCCATCAAAATGACTCTTTTGTCCAGGTTGCTACAAGACTCTGGGGAGGAGAAATTAACTGGCGTACAGCCCTGGCCTATGATGCTACTCTAGCGTTTATTACTGGTTTAGAGCAATCATCAAACCCGACCCGCCAAAGTTTACAAAAAACCTTATCCCAACCTAATTTTTCGTTTCAAGGTGCCTCTGGTTCTGTGAACTTTTTACCTTCAGGCGATCGCAACCAAGCGGTTCAGTTAGTGATTATTAAAGAAAATAATTTTTCTGAATTTGGTTATCAGTTTGATATCATTCCCTCTGTTAATAAAAATTAATTAATGAAATGTCAAAAAAAAAGCTTTTAGTGCTATAATCGTCAGAATTTAAAACATATCTCAATTAAGGTTCTACTTAAGGTGAGAGATTAATTATCTATCAAAGCTATCAAATTGATGGCATTTACCCGATTTTATTTTGGATCTTTTGAATATAATGTCTTCAAAACCGGTTTTTTCTAATATTATCAAGTCTAACCCTCGTTCTTATTCTTCTGCTGTTGAAAATTCTGTCTGTCCCTATATGGGTCTTAAATCATTTGAAAATAATGGCAGTGATCCCAACTTTTTCTTTGGTCGAGATACTTTAACCCAGCAACTTTTAGACAGTCTTGACAACCGTAATTTTTTAGCCCTAGTAGGTCCTTTGGGTACTGGTAAATCTTCTGTGCTTCAGGCAGGACTATTGTCTCATCTGGGTGCTTCTGGACAATGGGATGTTAAAGTTATGCAGCCGGGGAAACATCCCTTAAAAAGTCTGGCGATGACTTTTGTTGATAACCATTTACCTACATTACGCAAAGCCGAACAAATCGCGGACATTCAATTTTGTTTAGAACAAAGTCCTAACGGTTTCTCTCATTTTTTGGAGAGAGTTTCTAGTCCTAAGTTGCTCTTAGCCATTGATAATTTTGAAGAAATTTTTACCCTTTGTCAAAATTCTCAAGAAAGATGGCACTTTTTAACGGCTTTACTTACTGCATTAGAGAAACATCGTCATCAATTAACGATTATTATAATTATTAATGAAAAATTTTTAGGGTATTGTCTTGAACAAAAACCTAGGGAATTAGGTAAGAAAATTCAAAATAATTTCGTCTTTATTTCTCCCCTAAATTATCAAGAACGCTATGATGCGATTACGTTACCGGCTCAAAAAGTCAACTTAGAACTTGAGAACCAATTGGTTGAAGCGTTACTGAAAGATACTCAGAATTTAAACGCAAACCTCCCTTTACTGCAATATTCTCTTTGGCAAATCTGTCGCTTGCGTAAGAATTTTAGGTTGACTTTAGCCAGTTATAAAAAGTTAGGAAACGTTAGCAAGGTTTTAGATCAACAAGGGAACCAAACGTTCGACCAATTAAACCGAAGACAACAAAAAACAGCTAAACAACTATTTTTAAGTCTTATTCAAACCCATGAAGAAATGGGGCATATTTGCCATTTGATTCCCCAACGAAAATTAGAAACTTTACCCGATTTTTCCTTCGTTTTCAATAAGTTTAAGCAAGCAGGTTTCATTCAAACTGAAGAACGAGAAAATTTAGCAACTAAAGAAATTTTATTGCGATTATCCCATCCTATTATTATAGAGCATTGGCTCTTATTAAAACAGTGGTTAGAGCAACGTCAGTATTTCCTAAGACAACAAAAAAAGCTAGAAGCGGTTGCTGAAAAATGGCAAATTTCCCAGAGAGATCCCCAATATTTATTAACAAGTAAAAGTTTGAAAATTGTTCAAGCTTTACAGCGGAATCAAACCCATTTTTCCCCTTTAACGACAGAATTCATTCATCAAAGTTATAAAAAAAGATCCCGTAAGACCCTTTTATATGGTATCTTACCCCTTAGTTTAATCCTATCGTTAGGTACATTAGCTTATCGTCATTGGGACATTCAAAAAGCATGGCAAACTATTGAAGTCGTAATGAACAATCCTTATGATATTCGTCGTAAGGATGCTTTAGAAACCTTCAATTTTTGGGGAGTCAATTTCAAACAAGTTCCTTTAAAATCCACTCACCTTAAGAATATTAATCTTCCTAAAACTAATTTAAGTAATATGGATTTCTCAGGAACAAATCTCGAAAATGCCAACCTAGTTAAATCAGATTTAAGCAATAGCAATTTTAAAAATACTAACCTAACCAATAGTCGTTTAATTCAGTCAAACCTATCCCAAAGTAACTTACGTTTAACTAATTTAGTTCAAGCTAATTTAACTAAGGCCAATTTATTTCAAGCAAACCTAACATTTGCTTCTTTGAATTTTGCTAATTTAGCATCTGCTAATTTGTCGCAATCTAGTTTTTCTTTTGCTAATTTAGAAAAAGCTAACCTATTAAAAACCGATCTGAGTCTTAGTAATCTTTCTGGTGCTAATTTATCTTTTAGTAATCTTATGTTTGCTGATCTTTCCAATTCTAATCTGGCATCTGCTAATTTAGTAGAAGCTAATCTTTTATCTACGAATTTGACCAATGCTAATCTCTTAGGTGCTAATTTAATTCAGGCGAAAAACCTTGATCCAACCAGCTTAAAACAAGCTTGTTTCTGGCAGTATGGTATCTATAAAGGGAAATGGAACAACCAGCAACAAAGATGGGAAGTTGATGAAATAGCTAATCAAGAATTTATTAAAAAATTAACCCAGGATAAAACTTCAGATCCTGAAAATCCTCCCACTTGTTAATAGTAGTATATGATAGTTTAATACTATTTTTGGGCTATCTTATTGAATTTTAAATACTATTTTAATGCAATAATTTTGAACTGGAAGAAAGCTGAAAACTTTAAATTATTTGACAACTACAATCAATTTTAAACCATGAATTTTTTATCATCATCCCCTACCGAATATCCCCATTTTAATCTTCTTAGTATCGGCCAGCGTGGGGTAGGAAAAACTGTATTTTTAGCGGGTAGCTACGCAGAAATGAATCAAGTCTCTGAAGGTCAAGATCATCAAGAGATTTGGTTTGAATGTGAGAATGGAGACGATAAAAAAACACTTAATTCTATTCTTGACTATGTTAAACGCACAGGATCCTATCCCCCACCGACTTTAAAAATGACTAACTTTGATTTTATTTTGAAACAGAGAAATCACAAAAAAGTGAAAACACTCTGTTATTTTAGTTGGTCAGATATTCCAGGAGAATATTGTGATTTTACCCATCCTGACTTTCAAAACTTAGTTCTTTCTTCTCATAGTTGTTGTGTGTTTATAAATGGAGAAAGATTAGTTAAAGATCCTACTTATATTGATGAATTAGAAGGATTAGTTAAACAAGTAATGGCGATCGCTATCTTAGTGGATCAAAAGGCCATCGATTATGGATTTGCCCTTATTATTACACAATGCGATCGCTTAGCTTCAGGGTCTATGACTCGCTTACAAATTGAAGAGAATTTACAATTTTTGACCACTCGTTTAGAAGCAGCTGACGCAAAATATCAACGATTTTATTCAGGAATTCCCATTGTTTCTAAAGGTGAAGAATATTGTTTTGAAGTCAACGGTTCAGCGGCCGCTTTTCTTTGGATTGTTTCTGAATTGCAAAAAGGTTCTTTTGTATCCCGTCATCATCAATCTTTAGACAGTTCCCTTAAACTAGATGTTTCTTCGTTACAATATTGGTTATCCCCTTCTCAAAAGATTCTCTGGCCGCTAATAGGAATTGTGGGTACTGTATTTGGCTTAATGGGAATCGGTATATTACTATTGAATGGGTTATCAGAAAAGAAATATGATAATCAAATGGTTCAAGAATCTATTCAACAATTAGAAAAAACCATACAAAATAATCCTAATGATACCCAAAGCGCATTAACCTTAGTTAATTATTATCTTAATCAAGAACAATCACAACAAGCTGTCGATCTTTTAAAGAAAATTATCCAGCAGCAACCTAATAACTTAGAGAATAAAATTAAGTTGGCAGAATTGTACGAAAGGACAGGAAACCCTCAGGAAGCAGAATCAGTTTATGATCAAATTTTGACCCAAAATCCTACCTATTTTAACGCTTTATTTGGCAAAGCTTTAATCCGTCATAAACAAGGGGATCTGACCACAGCTAAAACCTTACTGCAACAAGCACAAAAAAATGCGTCTTCAGACGATCTCAAAGCAAAAACCCAAGCAGCCATTAAACAACTGAATTTAGAATAGTATCTATTTTATCAGAAAAAAATTATGGAGTAAAATTATGTTTTTGGATGAGGTCAGTTTTCTTGCTATTTTTCTTGAAGGATTAAAAATAATCGGGATGATTTTTTTACTCTTAACCTTAGTAGATGGGTCTGACAAGTATCCCTTTTTAGCCGGTACTCGATGGAATATGATTATGATCGGGTTTGTTTTTATGTTAATCGGGTTTGCTTTTGACTGGTCTGATGAATTTATCAACTACAAAGCATCTCCTGTTTTAAATACCTTGGAAATCATTATTGAAGAAGTAGGATTAATTGGAGGACTGTTTTTTGTTACATTTGGCTTTAAGAGTTGGTTTAGATTTATGAGTCGTTTTCTAGGAATTTCTTCTAGTAGAAGAGAAAACTAATTATTAGAATTATAGAGTATAGACTTAGATGAACACTGCATTTACTTATAAACCTCTAGAAGATTCCCAAGAAGCGAAAAAATTAGCCATCATACTCGGTCAATGTTTTGCCGGGTTTCAAGAAGACCAATGGGAAAAATATTACGAAAATATTGGATTCAATAATTTCCGTATTCTTTGTCAAGATGAAACAGTAATTGGAGGATTGAGAATTTATTATATGGGTCAATATTTTGGCGGTAAATCTATTCCTATGGCTGGTATTGCTGCGGTAGGAATTTCACCAGAATATCGAGGAAAAAAAGCAGCAACCACCTTAATGAAAGCGGTTTTAAAAGAACTGTATGAAGATGATATTCCGCTTTCTACTCTTTATCCTGCAATCCAAAAACTTTATCGTGGTGTCGGTTATGATCAAGGTGGGGTTCATTGTCAATGGGAAGTTCCTTTGACCCATCTTTCTGTTAATAATCGTGTGTTACCCATCGAAAAAATAGAAGATCCTCAACCGAATGATTTTGAAGAATTATACCAACAACAAGCTCAACAAAATAATGGTTATTTAGATCGTTCTTTGTCCATTTGGAAAAGTATTTTAAACGCTGATAAGGGAACAATTTATGCTTATTTAATTGGAGAAGAAGATAATAGACAAGGTTATTTAATTTATGAGCAAGTTGTCATTAATTATGAAGTTTATTTAAAAGTTAAAGATTGGGTTGCTTTAAATCATTTAGCCATTGAACGGTTATGGACTTTCATTGCTGATCATCGTTCTCAAGTGAGTAAATGTCAATGGAAAGGCCCGTTTTATGACCATAAAATGCTATTACTACCCGAACAAAGCGGACATATTATTAGCCACGATATTTGGTTTACGAGAATTATTAATGCAGTCAAAGCACTAGAAATGCGTCCTTATCCGAATCAAATGGAAACCGAATTACAGTTTAGCCTGGAAGACACTTTAATAACCGATAATTCTTCTAATTTTAAGTTACAAATATCAAAAGGAAAAGGAAACGTAATCAGAGGAGGAAATGCAGAGATAAAACTCAATATTCAAAGTTTAGCTTCTTTATACACAGGATTTTCAACCGCTAAACAATTATACTACTGTGGAAAATTAGAAGCGAGTGAACTCAATTTAGATATTTTGCAGCAAGTTTTTGCCCTACCCATGCCTAGTTTACCTGATTTCTTTTAATAGTCAGCTATCACTTTGTAACACAGTTTTAGAGACAATGCGAGTTTTCTTACGTTGCGCTTCGGTTAGTTCTTCCCCTGCTTGTAACTGGGTTGCATTGGTTTGCAAAACGGTGGCTGCACTTTTATCCCCTAATTGTAAGGCGGTTTTGGCTGCCGTTTGCAGTAAAGTGGCGGCCCCTTGGCGATCGCCTTTATTTAACTTAGCTTCAGCTAACTGGGTTTGACGATATTTGGCTAAGGTTAAAATAGATTTCTGCACGTTACTATCTACTTTTGCTTCATATACTGCTTGAACTTCTGCGGTTAAAGGGATTTTTTCGGATAATAATGCGGTTTGAGACATGGCAGGATCATCGTAACGCACTTGTACAGTGCCGATGGTATGATTGCCTGGGGATAATTGACTAATATATAAGTTAACCAAAATCACCCGTGCATTATCCGTCATTAAGTCTCCCAAACGCACAATATAGGTGTTTCCTTCCTGTTGCACGTTCAATTCTACGGTTTCCGGTTCCACTTGCGCGACGGGTTTGAAGTCTGCAAGACGGACTTCTGGAATCAATTCTAAGCACAGATACGCATTGGTTAACCCCACCGACTGAACACGGGTAAACAGACGGGTAAACTCTGTTAATGCTTGTTCGGGTTGTTCAATGTAACAGAGGGTTCCTCCCACTGCATCGGCAATACTTTCTAAGACATCTTGGTTCCAATGGTTGCCAAATCCTAGGGTATTGACGGTAATATTGTATTCTGCTGCAACTTGCGCTAATTTTAAACAGCGTTCATTGTCCCCATGTTCGTTTTCTCCGTCGGTGAGTAAAAAGATTTGAGAGACGCGATCGTCTTTTCCTAAAGCAACTTCTTTGATCCCTAGCTTCATCCCCTCATCAATGCAGGTTCCCCCTTCTGGTTTGAGGGGTTCGATCGCTTGTTTAACGGTGTCAATGTCATCGACAGGTTGGTTAGGGACAATGACTTTTGCGCGATGATCAAAAGCAACCACCGATAGGCGATCGCTTGGTCCTAACCCTTCAATTAACCGCTTCGCTGCTTCTTTAACGGTTTTTATAGGTTTCCCTGTCATTGACCCACTGTGGTCTAAAATTAATCCTAAGTTTAAAGGTAAAGTGCGATCGCTGCTTTCGGTTACAGCAGAAAGGGATACGGCAACTTGTCGCTGGGTATTACTTTGATTCCCATCAATATGACTATCGTTTAAGGTGCTTTTTAAGTTAACTTTCATGATTAATTATTCATAGCAATAACAGCAACCAGCTTGCTAGTCCCTTAGAGTTTTCCACGCCTTCCTTGAGATTCCTTAGAGTGGTACTGAATTATAAATTCCCAGTTACCTTGCTCCCTTGGATTCACTTGAGGAAATATAAGCCTCTAGCTTGGTTGCTGTTATTGAGAGTTAACGAGACAGACATGAACTGATACAGGGCGTTCTCCTTTGAACTTATGGTTTTACCTTGCTAGTTGATCTGCCAGGCGAAGCTGTATTCACTAGCTTCATTTTCAATTTAGCATCTTTATCTAATAAACCTGAGATTTTGCAATTAAACTTTACACTGGTTCGCGGTGCGCGGGTCTCGTAGGTTGGGTTGAGGAAACGAAACCCGACACTAACCCCTATTATTCATATTATTTTTGTGTTGGGTTGCACTATCGTTTAACCTAACTAAAATGGTGGGTTACGACGGATTGTTAGATTCCTGTCATAGCCTGAATTATAGCCGTCTAACCCACCCTACACCCTACTTAAATTTCCCTCCTGCCTCCTGACTCCTGACTCCTGTCTCCCCAACATCACCGTAACCTAATTTTATCCAACTCAGGTCACATTACTTTCGTGACAATTTTGGTAAAATTCACTATAATTAGATTACAAGAATACAACCACATTACAAATGATAACTTTTAATCCTAGTTTAACCCCATCACCCCAAGATTACAGTTTGCTGACGGACTTGTATGAGTTAACGATGGCTGCTTGTTATGCGGGGGAAGATATAGCTGAAAAACGAGCGAGTTTTGAACTGTTTGTGCGACGGTTGCCGGAGCATTTTGGCTATCTGATCGCCATGGGACTTACCCAAGGGTTACAGTATTTAGAAAACTTGCGCTTCACTTCAGATCAGATAGATTATCTAAAAAATACAGGTATTTTTGACCATGTATCTCCTAATTTTTGGTCATTGTTAGAAAATCAAGGCTTTACAGGGGATGTTTGGGCAGTTCCTGAAGGAACCGCTATTTTTGCCAATGAACCCTTATTGCGAGTCGAAGCCCCGTTATGGCAAGCACAGATCGTAGAAACCTACCTTTTAAACACCCTGAACTATCAAACGTTAATTGCCACCAGAGCAGCGAGAATGCGCGATGTAGCAGGGGAAAACGCTATTTTGTTAGAATTCGGCACAAGACGTGCTTTTAGCCCTCAAGGGGCAATTTGGGCGGCTAGAGCAGCTTTAGCAGCCGGCTTTGATGCCACTTCCAATGTTCTAGCAGCCAAGGAACTAAACCAGCAACCCAGTGGAACCATGGCCCATGCGTTGGTAATGGCGATTAAAGGGTTATCTGGGAGTGAGGATGAGGCGTTTACAGCGTTTCATCGATACTTTCCAGGGGCTACCTTGTTAATCGATACCTATGATACCGTAGCAGCAGCCCAACGATTAGCCGAAAAAATCACAATCGGGGAAGCAGAGGTTAAAGGGGTTCGTTTGGACTCAGGGGACTTGGCAACCTTATCAAAAAAAGTGCGATCACTACTGCCAACGGTGAACATTTTTGCCAGTGGGGATATAGATGAATGGGAGTTGAAGCGGTTACGAACCGAAAACGCTAGTATTGACGGTTATGGGGTGGGAACTCGTTTAGTGACAGGGGAACCCGTTAATGGAGTCTATAAATTAGTTGAAATAGATAACATTCCTACCATGAAACAATCTAGCCATAAAATGACTTATCCAGGGCGCAAACAGATATTTCGTTGTTATGATAACGGAATTATCAAAAGCGATCGCTTAGCCTTAGCAGATGAAGCCATTGAATTAGGAGAAACCCCTTTATTAGAATTAGTCATGAAAGAAGGTAAACTCGTAACGGAAAATGAATCTTTAGACACCATTCGTCAACGGGTTCAAACCTCAGTTAAAAGTTTACCTCAAGGAACGCATTATATAACCGAACCCAGTCCTATCAAGGTGAATATTTCTGAACCATTAGAAAAGTTACGCCAGTCTTTAATTGTTTAATTTTGAGATAAAATTAGATGACAAAAATTGCTTTATTTGGAACCAGTGCAGATCCCCCAACAGCCGGCCACCAATCGATTGTTTGTTGGTTATCGGATCATTTTGATTGGGTAGGGATTTGGGCTTCTGATAATCCTTATAAAAATCATCAAACCTCTTTGGAGCATCGGATGGCTATGTTAAAGCTATTAATTGATAATATTACGCCTCCTCGGGATAACATTTATCTTTCTAAAAGTTTAAGTCATCGTCATAGTTTAATAAGTGTAGGCAAAGCTAAGGAAATTTGGGGAGAACAGGCAGATTATTTTTTAGTTATTGGTTCTGATTTAATTAAACAAATTCGTCAATGGTATCGTATTGATGAATTATTGGCTGAAGTTTCGATCTTAATCATTCCTCGTCCTGGTTATGCTATTCATGAATCTGACTTAAAAGCGTTAGAAGAAATAGGAGGAACCTATGAAATTGCTGATTTGAATGCTCCTGCGGTTTCTTCTACTGCTTACCGAAAACATGGTAATGAAAATGTCTTAATTCAGCCGATTCAAGATTATATTCATCAGGAAAAATTATACGCATGAATTTAAACAATAATCAGTTAATTTTAGAAGATTTTAAAGTTGGAGTGGATAATGTTATTTTTTCCATTGATTCTCAAAAAAATCGACTGTTAGTTTTATTGATTAAACGAACAGAAAACCCTTACATTAATCAATGGAGTTTACCAGGGACTTTAGTCAGACAAGGAGAATCTTTAGAAGCAGCAGCTTATCGTATTTTATCGGAAAAAATAGAGACGAATAATTTATATCTAGAACAATTATATACCTTTGGCGGTCCTGATCGAGACCCCAGAGAATCACCTGATAGTTATGGGGTTCGTTATTTATCGGTGAGTTATTTTGCTTTGGTGCGTTTTGAAGAAGCAAAATTAATTGCTAATCATCATAAAACCAGTTGGTATATGATAGAAAAAGTTCCTCAATTGGCCTTTGACCACAATCTTATTTTAGATTATGGTTATCAACGGCTCAGAAGCAAGTTAGAATACAGTCCCGTTGCTTTTGATGTTTTGCCAGAGATGTTTACTTTAAATGATTTATATCAATTTTATACCACTGTTTTAGGAGAAAACTTTGCTGATTATTCTAATTTTAGAACCCGTTTACTTAAATTAGGTTTCTTGATAGATACTGAGAAAAAAGTATCTAGAGGCGCAGGAAGACCAGCAACCTTATATCGCTTTGATTCTGAGGCATTTGCTCCCTTGAAAGATAAACCTTTTGTTTTTATTTAACCCTTAAATTACTGAAAATTATTACTCTTATGAAAATTGCGATCGCTCAACTCAATCCAATTATTGGTGATATTGAAAATAATGCCCAAAATATTTATAAAGCAGCGCATATAGCTGTAGAAAGAAAGGCAGAATTATTATTAACTCCTGAACTTTCTTTATGTGGTTATCCTCCCAAAGATTTACTATTAAATGACAGTTTTGTTGACAGTTTATGGATAGAATTAGAAGAATTGGCTAAAAAAATACCCAAAAATTTAGCTATTCTAGTGGGAACAGTTATCAAAAATTCTCATGCTTATCTTCATGGAGAAAAACCTTTATTCAATAGTATTGTTTTAATTGAAAATCAAGCCATAAAACAAATTTTTCATAAACGACTTTTACCCACTTATGATGTCTTTGACGAAGATAGATATTTTGAACCAGGAAAAGAAAGTAATTTCTTTCAATTATCTTCTCATGTCCCTCATGTTAAACCCATTAAAATTGGAGTAACAGTATGTGAAGACTTATGGAATGATGAAGAATTTTGGGGTAAACGAAACTATGAAGATAATCCCATACAAGACTTAGTGAAACATGGAGTTAATTTAGTGGTTAATTTATCTGCTTCTCCTTATAGTATTGGTAAGCAAAAAACCAGAGAAGCCATGTTAAAATACAGTGCAGAACGCTATAATATTCCGATTATTTATACTAACCAAGTCGGCGGAAATGATGACTTGATTTTTGATGGGAATAGTTTTGCTGTTAGTAAAGATGCAGAAATTACTCTACGGGCAAAAGGGTTTCAAACGGCTATAGAAGTTGTTGAGTATGAGCAAAATAGTCAAGATTTAGAAATCAGTTATATTGCCAACTCTTTAGAAACAGAAGAAGAAGAAATTTGGTCAGCTTTAGTATTAGGATTAAAAGATTATGCTTATAAATGTGGCTTTTCTAAAGCCATTTTAGGATTGAGTGGTGGAATAGATTCATCCTTAGTTGCTGCTATTGCTGCTGAAGCATTGGGAAAAGAAAATGTGTTAGGCATATTAATGCCTTCCCCCTACAGTTCAAGTCATTCTATTACTGATGCAGAAGCCTTAGTTAATAACTTAGGAATTAGCAGTCATACTTTAGCTATAAGAGATGTAATGAAAGCTTATGATGTACTATTAGAACCCCTATTTAAAGGGACAGAATTTGGGGTTGCAGAAGAAAATTTACAATCAAGAATTCGTGGTAATTTATTAATGGCGATCGCTAATAAATTCGGACATTTATTACTATCAACAGGTAATAAATCAGAAATGGCAGTCGGTTACTGTACTTTGTATGGGGATATGAACGGAGGGTTAGCCGTTATTTCAGATGTGCCTAAAACCCGTGTTTTTAGCCTTTGTAAGTGGTTAAACCGACATGAAGAAGTAATTCCCCATAATGTCTTAATTAAACCCCCTAGTGCCGAATTAAAGCCCGATCAAGTGGATCAAGATTCTTTGCCAGCTTATGATATTTTAGACGCTATTTTAGATCGATTAATTCATCGTCATCAATCTATCAAAGAAATTGAAGCAGCCGGATTTGATTATGATATAGTTTGTAAGGTAGTAAAATTGGTAACTCGTGCCGAATTTAAGCGTAAACAAGCCCCTCCAGGATTAAAAGTAAGCGATCGCGCATTTGGTACAGGTTGGAGGATGCCCATTGCCAGTCGTTGGAAACTGGATTAATTGGTTAATCAGTTCAAGACAAAAAAGAACTTCTCAATAGGCATAAGCAACGTAATGTTTTATAAACTAAATGGCAATTTCAACAAAGTTGTCACTGGTTAAATAAGTGCATTGAAGACCTTTAATAATGGATTAGGCTTCGGAAGTTAAATAATACCATCGCACAAGTGTCTGTCTTCCTCTTTAAGTTCAGGATTATTTTTAAGGTAGTCAGACACCCATTCACACCCTCGCACAGATAATTCATCCAAGTCTTCAATTTCCCACCATTTTACCGATAAAAATGTTGGTCCATTTTCTACAGTTACTAATTGCTTACTATCTAGAGTAAAAGCAATGCTTCTAACCTGATCTCCTGCTTGAAATTCCATCAACTGCTGACCAGATAAGTCCCATATACGGATAGTATTGTCCGAACTAGCAGTAGCAAGTAATTTCTCATCTGGACTAAAAACAATCTGATTGACCCAACCCTTATGACCATCAAACTCAGCTAATTTGTTACCAGAGAGATTCCATAAGCGAACTCCAGGAATTGACCCATCTAAACCCGCAGTAGCTATTAGATTTCCTGTAGGACTAAAAATTACACTTCTAGTCTGAGTTGTATTAGCATTAATTGGCTTAGGTAAAACAGATTTACCTTCCTTCCAATTCCATAAATGCACATTGCCAATCCCACCAGCTGCAAGTATATTGCCACTAGGATTGAAACTGGTAGCTTGTACCCAACTGGGAACCAAATATCCTTCTTCGGGTGGAACATCTTCAGGAAATTTGGCTTGTTCTTGTCCATCACTACTCCAAATAACAATATTATTATCACCACCAACAGCTAACCATTCACTCTGTTGACTAAAACTAATTCCTTGAAGAAGATAACCATAGTTATTTCTAACAAAAGAACCATAGTTACCATCACTAGCTTCTTCAACTGTAAATGAATTGATCGTTTGTCGACTTTCTAAATCCAACCAATGAATAGTACCTTTGCTTTCACTCACCGCCAATGAACGATTATCAGGGCTAAAATGAAGTTCTGATACACGGGCAAACTTTTGACTGGCAAACTTTTGAGGTAATTCTGTTTTTTGTGAGTTACTCAAATTCCATAGACTTAATTTATTATTGCGATTGCTAACAGCAAGTGTTTGACCATCTGAACTAAGAGCAATGGTTGTAGGAGAGCCATCATGACTATCATCATATTCTACCATTTGCCTTAATTGTTTCCCTTCAAAATCTTGCCAAATTCGGATAGTATTGTCTACTCCAACAGTCGCTAACTGCTTACCATCCGGGCTAAAGCTAATATCTCCAACACCACCTTGGTTCGCTTTGAATTTAGCTAACAGATGCCCTTTTAAATTCCATAAGTAAATAGTATCATCTTGATATCCAGCCGCCGCAATAAGTTTACTGTCAGGACTAAAGCTGATGCTGACAGGAATATTTGAATTGAAGAAAGGAAAATCCTCAATCTTAACTATTTCTTTTTGGGAATCAACATTCCAGATAGTAATAGTATCACCAGCCCAACCAGGTGCTATCAGCTTACCATCAGGGCTCAACGTCCCATAACCTATTTCTTGAGGGAATTCAGCTAACAGAGTTCCACTTTCTAAATCTCTCAATTTATTATTACTAAATATCATTACCTTTCCATTTGAGCCGAGCATCACTTCATTTATGATTCCAGGTTGCTTTAAATCTTTTCCTATTTGTTGTCCATTCAAATCCCAATATTTGACTACTTCATCAGTGCTAACAGTTATAAGCTTTTGACTATCAGCACTAAAAGTAATACTCTGAACTTCACCCCCTACATTGAATGGTTTAAATCTAGATGACAATTTACCCGTTCGCTCTAATAAGCTAACCGTACCATCGAATTGAAGTATAGCTAATAACTGGTCATTAGGACTAAAAATAACTTCATTTACCTCGTTCGGAATTTTGATAATATTTTTTTCTTTAACTTGATAGATAGCTTTGTGTAATGTTAGTTCAACCTGATTTTGTAACTGTGTCTCTGGCTTAAATAATTGTAATAATAAAGATTTTTTTAATGTTTTTGCTGCTCTTAAAATGTCAATCAAAGAATCTAAATCTTGATTCAAAAGTAATTTGGCTTCTGAAGCTTGCCTCAAAGCCAAAATTTGAGATATTTCGGATTTTCTCCATTGATATCCAGCAAAAAAGGAAAATCCCGCTAAGATTGCAGTTATTATCCCAAATGTTATTAACTGCAATCTTTTCAAATGATCACGTTCTTTTATACTCTGCTGAATGAATTCTTTCTCATAAATTAGGTCTTTTGGTCGTTCCCGTAAATATTCTTCTGCATTCACTAACGCAGCACCTCGTAACAATGAACCCTTATCTTTATTCGTCGTTTCCCATTGTCTCATTGCGACTCTTAACTGTTCTTGCCATACACGAAACTTACGGTCAGTTTCCATCCACTCCCGTAGTTTGTCCCAATTTTGAATTAAAGATTCATGAACAACCTCAACCGTTTCTTGTTCGCTATCATTTCGACTGGTGACCACAAGTCTGCTATCAGCTAAACCATCTTTGCGAGTAATTAAATGCCAATTTTCTTCCCCTAATTCAACACGATTAGCCCGTCTTCTCGTATCTTCTGTTCCCTCACCTGGGCGAACTAATTGAATGAAAATTTGTCGTGCTTGTTCTTGTTCATCTGGAGTTAATTGGCTATACTTTTTATCTGCATACTTAGTCAAAGCACCCTTCACTTGACCACTAGATTTATAAGCATCATGAGTCAATTGTTTACCTGTTCTCTTTTTCCATAACTCTGTTAAAGCAAATTCCAACAAAGGTAAATTGCCTGGTTCTTTTTCTACATCATTCAAGATTCGTTCTACCAAACCCTCTTCAAAAGTAACCCCTAACTTTTCAGCCGGTTTTTCGATTACTTGTGAAAGTTCCTCACCACTCATCGCACCAAGCTTAATGTCCGCACCTTGCAAAATATCAGCAAATGGGCGATAAGATAGGGCATTTCCCAAGAAATCAGCACGCATAGTTAGCACGAAAACGAAGGGTGATGAAGATTGCCCAGCAGGAGAGTAAATATTATCTATTAAAATATCTAGGAAATGACGACGAAGCTTTTCGTCTTGACAGATGGTATAGATTTCCTCAAATTGATCAGCAATTAAAAGAACCCGATGATTAGAATAGTTTGTTTGAATATCAGTAATAACGTCAGAAAGTAGAACTTTTC
>JAAUYD010149709.1_pt1 | contig 18433 bp, 13 predicted proteins | sample 7278101 | NCBI WGS metagenome assembly JAAUYD01 (sample SAMN14350128, study PRJNA611818) | marine sediment metagenome | isolation source: surface marine sediment (0.6m) | place: French Polynesia: Moorea | collected 2018-08
TCCACCAAAGCAATTTTGCTGGGTAGGGGGAGATGGGGGAGTGTGGGAAGTGTGGGAAGTGTGGGGAGAAAAGAACTTTTTATTCTCATTATTAACCTGGCATAGTTCCCTTGGCGGAGTACTAGGGTTTTAAAAGGTAAAAAATTTGGCCCAACTTCACAAAGAAATGGTATCACCCCAACAGTTGCAGACTTGGCGGAAGTATTCTTACCCAAGTAGGTACTTCACCCCTTATTCCATTCATTATTTTCTTAAATTGATATATAGTTTAAACTGAATATAAATAAATATTGCATTTTGTGTACTAAAGTGTTACATTCATTTATGTTGTCAAAGTATCGTGGCAGGTCTTAACCCTAGAAATGATTCTGTTGCGGCAACACAACAGTATACAAATAACTAACCAGGGATTTTTTTGTTTTTTTAAGATATAGTTTTAGAAAAAAAAGTGTTTTGTGCTACTATTCTTTGATAGGAATAGTTAAAAATGTAAGATTTGAACTAGCTACATGCAAGAAGACCATGATAATGTAAGAAATGGTGTTTAATTCTCCAGCAATAGCATTGAATGTTTTTCCATTGTTAGCTAGGAACCCGCTAAATTTACAAGTTCCTAACAATTAAGATATTGTTAGCGTCGTGTACGCATTTGTTGTATAAAGCAAGCTTAAACCTAGAGAGAAACGATATTGCATAGGTTAATAGTTTTAACAAAATTGGTTTACGGCATTTTCCCTCGGTACTGTGATGCTTGGGGGGAATTCATAGCCAAAATGTTTTTTATGCCCTACCCTACTTATTCAACTACGGAGGTATAGCTCATGTCAGTTCGCCTATACATAGGTAATTTGCCTAAAGAAGAAATAGATCGCCAAGATTTGCAAGCGGTATTTGCAGAAGAGGGTGATACGGTTACAACTAAGTTAATCAAAGACCGGAAAACTGGCAAATGCCGTGGCTTTGGTTTTATTACAGTCAACAATGACGAGCAAGCAGACCAAATTATTGAAAAATATAATGGTCAACTTTTCCAAGAGGTTGCCATAAAAATAGAGAAGGCATTGCCCAGGGCAAAAGGGGAGGATAGCGAGGAACAAGGAGGACAATCCCAAAACCAAGCTAGCTCTAACAGATCATCTAAAGAAGGTGGCCGTCGTGAGAAAGGCTCTAAGAAATCCCGTCGAAATAACTCACGGGATAATAATGCTTCTTCTGGGGATACCGATGCAATTCGTCCAGATCCTCGTTGGGCTACAGAATTGGAAAAACTCAAAGAAATGTTAGCCGCACAAACTACAAATTAATTGATGTTCTGGGAAGGTTAAAAATTAAAAATCACTGACTGATTTTTAATTTTTAATTTCTCTAAGTATATTGACTAATTGCTACGAGGAACTTGTAAATGTTCTTGTAGGTATGATTGTAATTGTTGACTGAACTGTAACCGATAATGGAATTTATCGGTACGTACTGGTTTGCGTTGGGAATCTAATATCCAACCATAGTCACTACTCAGACGCAGTTTATTTTGCCAATCGGAGATGGAAACTATGAGTTGATTGGCAGGGCTGTTGTCTATATTTTGGACGAAAAAGACATAATTGAACGTATTTTGCTTACCGGGAGCCACTGTAGAAGGCTGACCATATTTTGTCGATAATTGCGATCGCACTGTATCTACTAAACCAGGGTGTTCTAAATCTTCAAGGGTTCTAACTGCCAGGGTAAGGGCAAAGTAGAACTTTTCTACTGGAACAAATTCTAATTGCATAAGACTTATCGTACCAAAAAGAGTGAACTAAATTCTAGACTTGTCCTCTTGTTCTATTTATCTTCTTGCTTCCTTTCTTTGCGCCCTAAAAAGCCCTACGGGCATGGCGAGGGCTAATGCAGTTCATTATCCAGTCCATCATATTTTATGGGACAGAACACTAGTATTTCTTTTCATTAGTTGTGAGCAATTGTGGCACAGCCATCTTGGCTGTGAAATTTTCGCGCCAAAATTCAACCGTATAATTAGAATTCGCGCCGAGAGAATATAAGAATAGCGATCGCAATTAACATCAAGCTATAAAATATGCCATATAAGCCATTGCCAACTAATGTGGCAGGATCTGGTATTGCCCCCAGTCCATACACAGCATCATTCTTCAAATCCAATCTTGATAAATCTGGTAAAACTAGATATAACCCTTGAGCCAAACGTTTAAAGCTGCTTGAGCTATCCCATGTGAGAATATCTTCAGTAATATTACCGATAAAATAAACTGCAATTGTTAAAGGTGTTGCCAGTAGGGGATTGGATACCGTACTAAAAGTAATAGCAGCGGCAGAGATTAAACACAACTGCAAAATTAAAAAAATTGCAGAGATGAAAATGCTAACAGTGGGATAGTTAATATTACCAACCTGCAAAAAAACCAAGTAAATAACTGTCATCAGGGCTACTAAGGAGGTTAAAACCGCAACCAGCCCCAAATACTTACCAATGACAAATTCACTACGGCTTATGGGTTTAGCAATAAATACTAGCAGAGTTCGTTTTTCAATTTCCTGATTAATTAAACTCGTACCAATAAATATTGCCACAACTAAACCCAGAATAGTCATTGCTGCCAAGCCCAAATCCAGGAACATTTTATCATTGGCATTTCCAGAGACTTCAGGTAGTAAAAACAAAGTACTAGCAAGTATAAATACGTAAAATCCGAGAATATAGAGAATGCGATCGCGTACCATTGCTCGAAACACATTAGTTGCGATGGTCGAAATTCTGCTGAGATTCATGGTAATTGACTCACCCAGTTATAATTTACACTGCTATCTATATTATTTTCATCCTTGGGGTGGTGGCGAGTCAGCAAAGAAGAAGTTCTTAGAGTCACATTCAATTTCTGCTTTTCTTCCCACTTCTGAGCCACTAGAACTACTTGATGCCACTGGTTCAACTTGGCAAGAACGTTGCAGATAATACCGTTCTTTGTTGGAACTCGGACCACTCCAGATACTCAATAAACTCAATTTATAGACATCTGGACTGTTGGGATTGATACTATTTACCCGTGCTTCCACCCGCCAAAAATCCCTCTCTTCATAAGCCGCTAGCTCTGTTTCAATTATTCTTCTACCTAATTTACTAATCTCTGAATCTTTGGCCCTAGCATTTTTGAGTATGCGCTCAACTTGAGACCAAGGTTGATCGTCAATTTGGGTAATTATTACAGGTACCAATTTATTTAAGATAATGGCTCCATTTTTAGGAATTTTCTTGGTTGTTAAGTCTTCAGGGGGTGAAAGTTTGATCACTAATGCACTATTATCGAGATTATCAGTTAATAAACTCGGGTATTGTTTTACCCAATTATCTACTATAAAGTATGCTTGTAGCCAACAACTGATTAACATTGAACTGGCAATTAAAACTATAATTTTCTGACGAGCTTCTGGTTTAGGAATCTGGGTATTCACATTAGTACCAGTACCTTGAAAAAACTCAGGAATAGCAGTAATTAGTGCAGACATTGTTGGCCATAGAACAAATGAAACAGGATTAAGGACATTTTCTTCATTGCCAAAAGCAAATAAACTGACTAGTCCTCCTGTAATCAATGCTCCCACAGGCATAGAAGTTCCAGGAACAACCACAGGATTATCAGTGGTATACCAAGCAGTACCTGCAATCAAAAATAGCCAACCACAAAAAGCAATCATATTTTGGACAAAAAAACTTGCTGCCCAAGATGACATGATCCAAGAAAATACACTTAAATAAATGAGTGTTTGCCAGGAGTAGGCTTTGGTTGGTAATAATAGTTTTTGAGTACCACTGAGGATATCTTGAATAAATTTGAAGGTACCAACCAAAAAATCTTTAATTATTTCCATTTACGAATCCTCTAACTGTTAAATTATCTAGAACCTGCCCACGGATTAAGTATTTACATGATTGCGACAATTTTTGTTTCGTCACAGGTGGGTAAGTTCTACGATCAAGAAAAGCAAATAACTAAAATAATAGTAATTGCGCTATAGCTTAGGGAATTAGCTATTAATACACTAGTAACTACATTTGTTCTCTGTACTTGATTAAATTTATATCGTCGAGAAGAACGTCTTTGAGCGAGAGAAACTTCTTGCTCTGGCTTTTTTTTATCTGATTTTTCCCAGATTAATAATAACAATTGTAAAGTAATAACTTTGAACAAAAAAGTAGCGAAGAAAATAAAGAAAGCAATTAAAACCAGTAAGGAATATATTTGTTCTGATTGAAACCGATTGAAAAAAACATAATTTAGTACTTCCGACTTATTTGTGGCAGACAATGAAGGCTCAATGGCGAAAAATACTAGCCAGCCAAGTACATTAGCAAAAATATTAATTGATATAGCGTAGAAAACACTACTTTTTTGGTCAAACTTTAAACGTGCCTTTAAAATATAGGCTTCTATGGGAATTGCGATGATTAGGAATAATAAATCAAATAAAACAATACCTACAGGTAAGATGGAAGAAAAATCAAAGGAAATAAAATCTAGCATATTTAACAAATGATGCTGAATATATATAGGACTACTATTTGAGTTTTGAACACAATTAGATATTGTGGAATGTGTGGGAACAAAGTCAGGTAACGTACCCTTCTCAAGGGTTTGGTAAGTTAGGCTATGCCTTGAGCGTAACCATGTCCCCAAGGCTATACATACCCCAGGTATCTTTAGCACAAATCAAACCGGATTCCTAATAATACGAACTAAGTTTGGCTATGCTGCGGGCACTGAGATACTTTATCTCATTGCTGGGAGTGTTTTACCATTTTTTTGTATTTTTATACAGCAGTTTGATTTAATTTACAATTTACTTTCCCAGCAAGGAGGCTCACACCTACCCTATCAGGGTGTTAAAATGGGCAGTCTGGAGATACAAACAAAGCTTTGCCCCAACTAACTAGTATTTAGAGATAAGGCTGCTTGGTTGATAGGACAATACTGGACTAAAAAAAGGACTACCATATTACGGTTTTGGTGAGATGACTAGGAACGGCATCGGTATTCGTACAGCACAAGTGCGCCAACAACGTGCTACAGGACAAATCCACGTTTATGATGGTTTGGGTAAAGGTAAGTCTCAAGCTGCCTTGGGAGTGGTATTGCGCTCAATAGGTTTAGGGATCAATACACCTAGCAACTCTAATCGTGTTTTATTGCTACGGTTTTTGAAAGGCCCAGAAAGGGATTACGATGAAGATGGAGCAATCGCAGCCTTACAGAGTGGTTTTCCCCATTTAATCGATCAGGTTCGCACCGGTAGAGCCGAATTTTTTGGAGCAGATGAAATTACTGCCTTTGACAGAGCTGAAGCTGCACGGGGTTGGGATGTAGCCAAAGGAGCCATCGCTTCTGATTTATACTCGGTTGTAGTCCTAGATGAAATTAACCCTGTGTTGGATTTGGGATTACTGGATGTGGATGAGGTAGTAAAGACACTCAAATCCAAACCCTATGATTTAGAAATCATCACTACTGGGCGCGCCGCACCCCAACAATTACTGGATATTGCTGACTTACACTCAGAAATGCAACCCAAACACCATCCCAATGCTACTATTCAAGGCATAAAAGGAGTAGAAATTTATACTGGCGAAGGTAAAGGTAAATCTACTAGTGCCCTCGGAAAAGCTTTACAGGCAATTGGTAGGGGAATTAATCATCCTGGTTCTACCCGTGTTTTAATTATGCAATGGCTCAAAGGAGGTAGTGGTTATACGGAAGATGCAGCGATCGCTGCTTTACAACAATCCTATCCAGAGGTAGTAGATCATCAACGCTGTGGTCGAGATGCCATTGTGTGGCGCAATTCCCGGCAGGAATTGGATTATGTAGAAGCAGAACGAGGTTGGGAAATAGCCAAAACTGCGATCGCATCGGGACTGTATAAAACCATTATTCTCGATGAACTCAACCCCACCGTTGATTTAGAATTACTCCCAGTAGAACCAATTGTGCAAGCTTTACTGCGTAAACCACCCCATACGGAAATTATTATCACTGGTCGCTGTCAAAATCAGCCTGCATACTTTGATTTAGCCAGCATTCACTCTGAGGTGTATTGTCACAAACACTACGCCAATCATGGTGTAGAGCTTAAGCGCGGTGTGGATTTTTAACAAATAATTATCAATTATGAATTTTCTTGACATTCTGGTAGTAATATCATGTCCGATTGAACACTTATCATTAAAGCTCACGCATTAGACGCAACAGCGGTAAGCCCGCAGCGGTGGACGGGTGAATCCTACGGATACGCGACGCGAGCCCCGGCATAAAGCAACTGCCGTCAAGTGGCGCAACCCGTAGACGCTTTGCGGCTTCCCGTAGGGTAGGGCTTTCTGCAGGGTAGGCGCAAAGACGCAAAGTACGCAAAGAAATAGTATTACCCTCTCCTTAATAGGATACTGCTGGCGATTCGGGGGTATTACCCTCTTTGGCAGCAGGGGAGCAGGGGGCAGGGGGAGAAAAAACAAGTCCAAATTATTCCAATAATCCCCAGCTTTTAGCCTAGTGAGGGGTCAAACCTACCATTCGCCAGCAGTATCCTTAATAGGTCGAGGGTGCCGCAGGCGGGTGAGGTTTTATAAGTATTCATCTGCACATGATATAAGTCCCAGGTAATATGTCCTAGGTCAAATAGTCCCAGGTCAAATATGTCCCAGGTCATAATTAAGCACTAACCTTCCACCTTCAACTTGTTCTTGTGGTACCGTAAAAGCATCAGTATAAAGCTGAAAAAATGACCCCCAGATCAAAGGGGAGTCTATGCCCGAAAGAACTTTCAGGAGATGTCACCACACCCTACGGGTAAACATAATAAGGTAATAAGGTAGGAAGGTATTGCAGGTTTTTCCCATGGGTAACTGGCCGAACCCATGGAATGAACCTGAGAACCGGAAAAATCATACATCGTTTAAGGCAGCTGTATTTTAACCATCTCTGCGAATTTAATCCGAAGGGCATCAATTACTAGCATTGCCAAGGAGAATAATAATGAGCGGAACACCCATAATGAGCGGAACACCCATTGAGAAGCAGTCCGTGGTTTCTTGCACAGGAGCTCCAACCCGTGACTGGTATGCATGGAACAACCTGATGCCTCCTAAACCAGACGATTTTCACATCGTTGGTGAAGTACAAGTTATTAACCCAGGAATAGTGGCAAAACTCTATCCTAAGGAACCACAAGGGATTAATCCTGACATCCTCTTGATGGATCTAATTCTGGTGCAGCAACCGGGAATTTGGCCACAGATTCTCACGTGGGTTCCGGCGCGGTACGACAAAATTATTATGAACAGCACCTACACGAGTGTGAACATCTTCTGCGGAGATGATAGTATCGCAAATGTTAAGGTTGAAAATGTGCATTAACAAATACCTTTAGTGGTATCACTGTGGTCAGGTAAATTAGGTAACAGGATTATATTGCTGTAATGGATAATACTCAAATAATTGATCTGGTAACCGTAGGATTAGCGATCGCTATTTTACTAGGCGGTTTTCTCATGATGTTCACCTCTATCCTGACCACTAAAAAAACTAGGAGATAGGAGATGAGGTGATGAAGGGATGAGGTAATGAGGGGGTGAGGGAAGGAGTTAAAACCCTCAACTATCAACTATCAACTCTTAACTCTTAACTCTTAACTCCGAACAGTCAACTATCAACTGTCAACTGAAAAAATCTAAAACTTGTACTTAATTAATGCAATGGGCTTCCTTACACGCCAAAATTCACCAAACTATTCGCACCCGTCACTTATTTGACAAAAACCACAGGTTGTTAATCGCAGTATCCGGCGGACAGGATTCTCTGTGCTTGGCCAAACTGCTATTAGACTTACAGCCAAAATGGGGATGGCATTTAGGTATTGCCCATTGCGATCATCGCTGGCGTTCCGATTCCCAGGCTAACGCTAAACACGTAGAAAATTTAGCCCAATCTTGGGATGTATCTTTTTATCTAACTATAGCCAATCAACCAGTAAAAACCGAAGCTGCTGCTCGCCATTGGCGCTATCAGGCATTAACCGCGATCGCCCAAGAACATGAATACAACTATGTAGTTACAGGACATACAGCCAGCGATCGGGCTGAAACCCTGCTCTACAATCTGATTCGTGGTACGGGTGCAGACGGGATGCAGGCCTTAACATGGCAACGTCCCCTAGCTGATAATATTTGCTTAGTGCGCCCCTTACTAGAAACTAATCGCTCTACCACAGGGCAATTTTGTCAAGACCTACAACTGCCAATTTGGTCAGACATTACCAATGAGGATGTGAAATACTCCCGTAACCGCATTCGCCAACAACTATTACCCTATTTACAAGCTAATTTTAATCCCCAAGTAGAATCGGCTTTAGCCCAAACAGCAGAATTATTGCAGGCGGAAGTAGAATATTTACAACAAATTAGCGAGCAATTATACACAGAAGTAGTAGTAGAATCTCCATCCCAAACCCCTGAAAAAATCCATCGTCGTCAACTACAAACCGCACCAATTGCTCTGCAACGTCGTGTCATCCGTCAGGTATTACAAAAAATACTGCCATGTGCCCCTAACTTTGAGCACATAGAAAAACTTGTAGCATTAATTACCGCACCAAACAAATCCCAAACCGACCCTTTCCCAGGAAATGCGATCGCTTATACAAAAGGGGATTGGATTTGTTTTTCAAGTCAAGATACAGCCAATTCTGGTTGAGAAATTAAACTTTGGAGCTGTTGGTTGATTTCATTAATAGTTTGTTGTTGTCCCTCACCAGTTTCCTGAGCTTTAACCAAAGATGCAGATAACTCCTGTAGCTTATAGCGTAAACCATCCAAAGCATCTTGAATCGGCTGTAAAGCCTCTTGGTAAAGATGTAGTTTACCCAAGGATTCATCAGCAACCTTACGCCGCTCCAGTAAATCTTGTTCCCAGGATTTTATTTCTTGGGATTTTGTTTCTTGCTCTTGAACACGATTGTGAATCATGTTTTGTGCTAACTCAATTCCATTACCAATATCCTCCAGTTCCCTTTCTAGGCTTTGTAACTCAGCCATTTTTTGTTGTTTATAAATCTCAATTTGTTTCAACGCTGGCTTGAGATCTATTTTCTGCTCCTCTGGAAGATTCATCAGAGAAGTACCTTGCCGTTGCCATAATACAGCCTGATATTGTCTCAAATAACTTTCTAAATCTAGAAGACTACGACGTTGTCCCACCAAAGATTCATTGAGAAATTGATAAGCATCTTTTTCATCTGCTAAAACAGCTTCTAATTGACTTTTTTCCTCTCCTGATGTTTGACTAATCTTAGCTCTAAGTTCAGCAATTTCTTGTAACTTGTATGTTAATTCTTGTTCTTGATCGTTAACAAAACTTGAATCTATCTTCAATTTTTCCTGGGAATCTTGGATCTTTTGTTGCAGTTCTTGTACAGACATATTCTCTAAAGCAGCCATATCGATCTTATCACTGAGGACAATATCGCCTGCCATCACAGCTAAGGATTGAATATACTGGTACAAATCTTCTTGGCGTTGTAAATGCTCTCGCAAGCCGTGAATGTATGCTTGCTTACTTGCCATAACCGCTGTATCTGCTTTCAAATCAGCCTGTTGCTGTAGCAGATTTTTTTGGGCTTCTTCCCACTCCTGTTGCTGTTGCGTTGAATATTGTGCCAAACTTTCGACTTCAGCTTGCTGTTGTTCAACCAGGGTTTTTTGCTCCTGAAATTGCTGCCAGTGGGGGTTGAGAATTTCTTGTTGGTTTTCCAGTATTTCCAATGCCAAACTGAGATTTTCCCTAACTGGTTCTAAAGAGTCAACACTGCCACAGAGGCGAGAGAGTAATTCTTGTAATTGACGGCTTTGCTCCTCATCTAAAACCTTTCCCGTCTGTAAATAATCTGCTTGTGACTCTTCAAAGCGAGCTTGTTCACCCCGTAAATGCTCCCAAGCACCTGATAATTCTTCCCGATTACGTTCAATTTCCGTCTTTAATTGCTCTATTTCTTGCTTGGTGGTTTCAAACTCCTGCTTCTGGGCTTCTAAACGTTTAAACTCATCCTCCATTTGTTGTAGTTCTTCCCAGCGTGTTTCCATCTCCAGTTCGCGGCTATTGAATTCCTCCGCTTGAAATGTCAGTGACTCTTTCCACTGGTTAATTTCCTCTTCTTTAAGTTTCAACTTTTCTAACTGGCGGGACAAATTCTGCAAGATACTGACTAGAGGACGACCAGCTTCTTGGAGACGTTGTACTTGACGATTGGTATTAATTTCTACTAGCACAAGTGCCCCATCACTTAATTTGCCAGCCTCATCCGTACTAACCACCTCATCAATGGCATTCCAACTTAAGTCTGTTCGCTGACAAGCCATTAATTTCAGCTCTGTTTTTCCCACTCCACTGAGTAGTCCGCCAATCTTTGGCTTTTGCACTTCCGCTAAATACAGCACACTCCCACCCTTTTGTATAATAAATAGCTATGTCTTTAGGAATACGTTAAGTAATTATGTTGTAAATCTGACTAAATTAACACCCCTCATACTGTAAGTAGTTAAAATATGCCAAACATACATATATGGCTTAAATCTCAATCACGGAGATACTTGTATAAAAATATTGTTGTATTTCTAAATTGTGTAATTAAGATAGACAGAATGACTACCGTGTTACTACTCAGCTTTGCTGGGGTGTCTCACAAAAGTTAAATATTAATAACTTTTATGCTCTTAATTTGCCAGCCAATATAGCCAATTATATATAGCACTACGCAATTAGGTTGCGGACATTGTTGAAGGCTCAAACCTATGAACAGTAAACTTATTATTTATTACTTATTACTTATTACTTATTACTTGCGCGTAGCGCTATAAAGACAGGGATTCAATATTTGTGGATTTGTGTGTAAATTGTGGTCAGAGTGATGAGTTATTAAGAATTTCTGGATACATTCATCGTCTGGTAGAAAAATGAAAAAGTATAAGGTGCAAAATTATCAGGTGCAAAATTAATCAACACAGTCGAGAATACACAGAAAGGAGTGCCTGTTAAATAAATGCAGGGAAATTTACGGGAAATCGATATTTACAGCATCTTACGAGTGATTGAGGCAGGACAACGAACTGGTCTACTTTTTGTGGAAACCTGTAACTCTAATCACTGCAAACAGCAAACATACTTCATTTTTTTTTCTGATGGTCAAATTATTTATGCCACTTATGGAGACACTAGCTTATCCCGATTGAAGGATTATTTGCATCTTTACGACGGGCACATAAAACTAGATAGAAGCTCAGTAAATACACATATGGGATTAGATATTCCTGAATACCAGTGTTTACGGCAGTTATTGGCAGAAAATAGAATTAATCCAATGCAAGCTCATAGTATTATCTATGGCTTAGTCCGTGAAATTCTTTTTGACCTACTCAGTTTGCATCAAGGTAGATTCATTTTCGATTCAACTTCATTACTACTTCCCCATTTTAATGTTTTAAAAATTACGCCTATTTTGAGTCAGGTAATTAAGCAAATCCAGGATTGGAAACAACTATATCCATACATTCAATCTCCAGACCAATGTCCTGTCTTAGTTGATATGGCTAAGTTACATTCTGTTCTACCTCCGGCAACCATGACCAAGCTGGAACATTGGGCAGATAGCAAAACCTCCATCCGTCAATTAGCTCGTTACCTTAACTGTGATATTTTTACACTTGCCAAAGCAATATATCCCTACGTAGAAAACAGGTGGGTAAAAATAGCTCCTTTAGCTAACCTTAACCAAGATGGGCATCAACCTACTCAGGAATTAGAGAGTAAATCTGAAAAACACATAGCATGCATTAGTAATAAAGATGACATAATTCAAGCTATGGAATCTGCCTTAAAAGCCCATGGCTACAAGGTGACCGCTTTGACTAATCCCTTGGAGTCAATAAGTTTTTTGTTTAAATTACAACCAAATTTCATATTTTGCCAAATTGCTATGCCAGAATTAGATGGTTATGAAATTTGCTCAATGCTACGGAATTCTACTGTATTCATGGAGGTGCCAATTATTCTGGTTGCAGAGCAAGAAAAACTTTTGTCATCCATAAAAGCAAAAATTATTGGAGCAACAGATTATTTAACTGTGCCTTTTGGGAACAATGACTTAGTGATGCTTGTTGAAAAATATCTCGCAAGTGATATGACTTCAAAAATAAACAATATATACAATACTTGTTGATTCAATCACAAATGGGGTAGGAATGGTATCACAGAATGAGCCTTAAATTCAAAGAAAACCACCCACATTCATTAAACAAGTAGGTAATTAGTTGCATTTTATACAAAATAATGGTGCAGTCAAACCAAAAAATGTTCCGATTCGGAACATATACATCGGGAGGTAGGTAGGCATTATATGAGTACAGTTCTGATTGTGGAAGATAGCCTGACGCAAAGGGAGATGATTACAGATCTCCTGAAAGCGAGTGGTTTAATAGTTACCCATGCCTGTGATGGACAAGAAGCTTTAGATACAATTCAAACCACTAATCCTGATTTGGTGGTTCTAGATATTGTCATGCCCCGAATGAATGGCTATGAAGTTTGCCGTCGATTAAAGTCGGATCCAAAAACCCAGGATGTACCAGTGGTGTTGTGTTCTTCTAAAGGTGAAGAATTCGATCGCTATTGGGGTATGAAGCAAGGAGCAGATGCTTACATTGCCAAACCATTTCAACCAACTGAATTGGTGGGAACAGTCAAACAGCTGCTGCGAGGATAAGGACAAAAATAACATGGTCAATAAACTAGAATTTTTAGGGGGCAGTGGGCAAGATCAATTCCGTCCTGAAGTACAAGTAGAAAGTCCTGAAGGTGAGTTGCATCTGAGGTTTTACATTCCTTCGCATCAGGAGTTTGCACTACCAGCCATGGGCATCAGGGAAGTTATAGAACTAAGTCCGGAAAGAATTACCCCTATTCCTAATGCTTCTCCTTTGCTTTTGGGTACCCTAAATTTGCGAGGTCGAGTAATTTGGGTGGCTGATTTAGGTCAATTTCTAGGGGAGGTGACTCCTTTAAATACAGATCGGGCAGAAATACCAGTAATTGCTGTAGAAGAGCAAGACACAATAGTCGGTTTAGCTGTAGATCAAATTGGCGGTATGGACTGGCTTGATGTACAGCATCTAGTAGCAGCCAATAATGTGCCAGATACTATGGCTCCCTTTTTACGTGGTGAATGGCTATTAGATGCTCAAAATAACCAGTGTCTGCGGTTACTCGATCCGATGGCTATTTTACGCAGTGCTCGGTGGGCAGGATAAAACAGGGAGATAGGAAATGGCATTGAGTATACATAACTACCAAGAAATTTATCAACAGGCTTATACAGCCTACGTACAAGCAAACTATGAAGAAGCAGCTAATCTGATCGATCAAGTAGTAGATATTGCCCCAGAAGATGCTAACATCCATTTGCTAAGGGGTCATATATACTATGTTTTACAACAGTTTGACATAGCACGGGCAGAATATGAAAATGTTATACACTTAACTGATGAGCAAGAATTAATTGGTCTTGCCCAAAATAGTTTAGATAATATTAATCAATATCAGCAGCAATTAGGAACTTCAGAGTCATACCTAGATCAAGAAGAGTCAATGGATTTTTCTCCCATAGATGAGGAGGCTATATCTATTGAGAAGATCCAAGATTTGGTGAAAAAAGAAAATATAACAAGTAATACGTTAAATTTAAATGATGTCAGTTATAGTCAGGAAATAGGAGAAATTTCTGAGGATTTACCCGGTGATAGCCCATTTGACTTGGCCATTGATAGTAATGGTTTGATGACTACATCTAACACCGATGATATTTCTAATGATAATCCCTTTGTGTTACAAGAACAATCTTCAACGGACAAATCCCCTGAATTAAATGGATATAATCCTTGGCAAGAAGATAATCCAATTACTAATTTGGAAAATCCAGAAAATGATAATTCTCCATTTATAACTACTAACAATAATTTACCAAATTTTTCCGCACCAGAAGAGCAAAATTTATTCTTATCAGCAGAAGAAAATTTATCTGACCAACCAGACCAATCTCAAGAACAACTAGCAGAGCAAAGTCCAGAAGCATCACCCTTTGGTATCCATGGAAATAATAATTTTGCTGGTGAAACCCTACTGATGGGTGTAGCTCCACAAAGCAATCCACAATCCCCAATAAATAATATTGAAAATTCTCATAACAGCAATATTTCCGAGTCAGATTCAGCCAGTCAGCAATTGAATTCCCAGGAAGTCAACCAAGAAAGCAGCTTAGATGCTAGCGATGATAGTTTTGATTTTGAAGCATTTGAGTCCGCATTCGGTTCTGAGGAATTTAGTGAAAGTGAAGATGTCAGCAGTATTCCCAGTTCTAGCTTACCTCAAACAGGAAATATAGAATTTTTAGATGATTTTGATGAATTTGACGATTTAGGAGATATTCCCGGTTTTAATATTCCTCAGACTGCTGGAAATCAGTCGTTTTTGAATTCTAGTCCTCTGGACAATCCTACCGGTACCCATAGTATTCCAGAAACTTCTACTATCCCCCCAGATAGCAATCTCCAACAGCAAAGTAGCGATCGCGATGACGAACTATTTAGTATTACTGGTTCCCAAGAAGGAGTACCAGTATTTACAGATCCTGGTTTAAAGAAAATTGAACCTGAAGTTAACGTCGAACAAGGTTTTTTTGCACCTTTAGAGAATGCATCCCTACGGACTAAGCCTTGGTTGATTGGTGGTGCTGTGGGTATTGTATCGGCGGTGGTGGTGGCATCTGTGAGTTTTGCTGCGACTTCTTTTGCCCCTGAGAATCAACGGGAATCGGTGAGAAATACGGGCTGGGCCATGGCTTTAGCAGCAGGTATTGCCGGTACCGTCACCACTGGAATTGCCAGTAGTCTGAGTATTAGACAAATACAGCGAACCACTAGGGATTTGCAATCCCAGTTTGATGCTGTACGTCAAGGAAATTTAAATGTTAAAGCCACGGTTTATTCAGAAGACGAGTTTGGGCAATTAGCCACTGGTTTTAATGAAATGGCCCGCGTGATTTTTACTACCACCAATGAAGCTACCCGCAAGGCTCAGGAGCAAGAGGAAGCCAAGGAGAATTTACAACGCCAGGTAATTCGCTTACTTGATGATGTGGAAGGTGCTGCCAGGGGTGATTTGACTGTACAAGCAGAGGTGACGGCTGATGTATTGGGAGCTGTTGCTGATGCTTTTAACCTGACGATTCAAAATTTGCGAGATATTGTCCAACAAGTAAAGGTTGCTGCCAGGGAAGTTACCAAAGGTTCAACTAATTCTGAAACCTTTGCCCGAGCCTTATCTAGTGATGCTTTGCGCCAAGCAGAAGAATTAGCAGCAACCCTCAATTCTGTGCAAGTGATGACTGACTCTATCCAACGGGTAGCGGAAGCAGCAAGGGAAGCAGAAGCTGTTACCCATGATGCTAGTGAAATTGCTCAGAAGGGAGGGGAAGCGGTAGAAAATACCGTGGCAGGTATTTTAGAAATTAGGGAAACTGTAGCCGAAAGTACCCGTAAGGTGAAGCGATTGGCGGAATCTTCCCAGGAAATTTCTAAAATTGTGGCTTTGATTTCTCAGATTGCTTCTCGCACTAACTTACTAGCATTAAATGCCAGTATTGAGGCGGCTAGGGCTGGGGAAGCTGGTAGGGGATTTGCGATTGTTGCCGATGAAGTTCGTCAATTGGCAGATAAATCAGCCAAATCCTTGAAGGAAATTGAGCAAATCGTGATGCAAATCCAGAGCGAAACCGGCTCTGTGATGACAGCTATGGAAGAAGGTACACAGCAGGTAATTAAGGGTACTAAACTGGCCGAAGAAGCCAAGCGATCGCTCGATAACATTATCCACGTAGCCGATCGCATTGACAAATTAGTCCGTTCAATTTCTGCTGACACCGTGAATCAGACTGATACTTCCCGTGCAGTAGCCCAGGTAATGCAATCTGTGGAGCTAACGGCACAGGAAACATCCCAAGAAGCACAAAGGGTATCAGGGGCTTTACAACACTTAGTAGGAGTATCCCGCGATTTAATATCTTCTGTAGAACGTTTCCGGGTGGAAACATCTGAGTCTAGGTAATCGGTTCATTGGTTGTTTGTTATTGGTCAAAGTTGGTAATAACAATTAACAAATGAATGAACTCCCAATTTTTAACCCCTTCGGGGTTCGCCATTTGCTTTATGCCGGGGCTCGCGTAGCGTATCCGTAGGATTCACCCCTCTGGGTTGCGCCACTTGCCTTATGCCGGGGAACCCGTCCACCGCAGTGGCTTACCGTCCACCGCAATGGCTCACTTTTAACTTTTAACTTTTAACTTTTAACTTTTAAAATACAACTGCTATGCTGCCAGAACAACAACAGCGAATTTTAGGTTACTTTATTGAGGAAGCAAAAGAGCACTTGACTACTATTGAGCAAGGGCTACTAAGTCTCCAGAGTACTCTAAATGACCCGGAAACTCTCAATGAAGTATTTCGGGCGGCTCACTCTGTCAAAGGAGGAGCTGCAATGCTAGGTCTGAGTAGCATTCAACGCACTTCTCATCGTTTGGAGGATTGTTTTAAAGTTCTTAAAGAGCAACCAGTTAAGGTTGACCAAAAGTTAGAAACCCTATTTCTCAATGTATTTGATACCCTGGCAGCCCTTGTAGAACACTTACAAGGACCATTCGGTCTGACGGAGGAAGTTGCCAATAATCTCATGTCGGAAGCTGAACCTTGCTTTCAATCTCTCCATGAACACCTTGATATGCTGGTAAAACAAGGGAGTAAAGGAGCTAAGGAAACCTCCCAAAATGGTAGGAAAGATTCTACTTCTAGTCAACAAATAACTTCCCCAAAAACTCCTCCAGAAAGTTATGGGCGACAACAGTTGCAAACTCAGGTCTTACAGACATTAAGACAAATGTTGCAATTGTTTAAACAAACGGAAACTCCTGATAATCGACAACAATTACAAGATTGCTGTCAGCATTTAGCAGAGCTAGGAGAAGAACTAAATTTAGTTAATTGGTCTGCTTTATGTTTAACTGCGAAGGCGGTGATCGCTAATCCATCGAATAATTATCTAGTATTGGCAAAAGTAGTAATTACTAGTATCAAGCAGGCTCTAGAATTAATTCTTGCAGATAGAGAAACAGAAATAGTCGCTAACGAACAATTAGAAGCTCTAATTGGCGATGCGGAATTATTAAATTTAGCTAATGCCCAAGAGGTTGAAGAAGTTACTCCTCTGGAGGTGATGCCAGAATCAGATACATCTACTAGTAATATCGAAAATAACATTATTTCTTCTCCTAATCTTGAATTGGCAGAAGTGGAGCCAGAAAATAATATTCATAATTTATCAGAGCTTTTTGACCAAGAAAATGACAAAAATGATGAGGAAGAGTTATTTTCAGCAGATCACAATATTCATGTCAAAGGTCCAGAAGTCGGGAGTGCAGAGTTACATACCCTTGCCGATTTATTTGCAGATGATTCTGAATTAGATGATAAATTGCAACCACAAGAAGTATCAAATTCAGATTTATCTACTGATGATTTTCATCTTGATTTTAATATAAACGACACAGAAAAAAATGATAATGAATTTGATGATTTATTATTTTTTGATACTGGGGATGATACGACAAAATCCTTTGACAATAAATTAGTAGAAGAAGCTATCCCAGACGATGTAACACTCGTAAATTTATTAGGCGAAAATTCTTTCAATAATTTAAATCAAGAATCAGTAAATAAAGATTTAGACGTTGATAAGAATTATGAAAATGATACAAAAGAAAAACTTCAGGAGAATTTATCCGTTGAAGAAATTGATACATTAGATGATATCAATGAATTATTAGAAATAAAAGATAAAGAAATAACTCCTCCATGGGAAACTTTAACTGAGAAAGAAAATAGTAATTTTGAAAGTTTATTCCCTGATACAAACCAGAGTGAAAAAGAACAACAGTTATCGGAAGATTTATCAGAAATAAATACATCTTCCATTGATTCAATCAATGGATATGCTGAGGAGAATATTTTCACCTTCACTGATGAAAGTAATGATATACTTCCAGAAATATCATCAGAAGATAATTTATTTAATTTATTATCAACATCAGAAATAGATACATCTTCTGTAGATAAGAATATTCAAAATTTAGAACAAAATAGAGAACAAGCAATAAATGAAAAAAGAGATAAAATTGAACAAGACAATATTGCCAATTCTTTAGAAGAAAGCTTGTTTAGTGCTGCGGATTCTGGTGAAATTTTTGGCGAGCAGAGAAATCAGGATAATACAAGTAA
>JAAUYD010238442.1_pt1 | contig 18423 bp, 17 predicted proteins | sample 7278101 | NCBI WGS metagenome assembly JAAUYD01 (sample SAMN14350128, study PRJNA611818) | marine sediment metagenome | isolation source: surface marine sediment (0.6m) | place: French Polynesia: Moorea | collected 2018-08
CTTCGCATTGCTGCGTTACTCCTCCGCGCCTTGCCACCAGCAAGACTTGTCGTCCTGCCTTGCACTGCTCGTGTCTCAATCACCATGCTCGGTCCGGCCTACTGAGATAGGTTCTAAGCATTATTATAATGAAAACCGGTGCCACTCATCCCTCGGCGGCGATACACCAACCGAAATCGCGACGAGTATAGGACCTTTAGCCATGTACAGGTGTATTCGGAACGGAGCGGGATGGCGGAATGGCGCCAACTATCCCATTTTGGTATAGCTTGCTTCATGTACTTGTTTTTATTTTGTTTTTTTAAAGACGGTTCTCAGAATGGTATACCATCGCCAACCGTCGGGCCTTCCATCGGCCCTGAGCCGTAGAGCGGTAACAGTTGTAAATTACTATGTATTACTCGCTGTGAGAGAGGTGGCCTGGGATTTGCTTCGCCTGTTTTCCAGAGTTGAGATGTCTGATAGGTTTACCCCACGTAATCACCTAGCCCCAATCTTGGCCGAGGTAAAGATGAAAGACATCCGGAAAACAAAAACGCAGTTAATCGAAGAGTTGGAGATGCTGCGAAAAAAAGTCGAAGACTGCCATGAGGCGAAATCGGTCGATACTGGTCCGGACATGGAACTGCTTCGCCGTATGGTCGACTGTATGCTCGAACCCACGGTGATCCTCGATTGGGATGGGTTTCTGTTGCACGGCAATGTACTGGCCGCGGAAGTGATTGGCGCGTCCAGGCCAGAGGAACTCGTCGGCATGAACATTGGGGAATTCGTCCATCCCGATTCCACGGAACAGGCGGCCATCGACCTGCAACAAGTGAAGAATTCAGAAGCGGATTTCTCCGCAAAATACAAATTGCTTGTCCACGGCCGCACCGTGCATATTCAATCCCACGGCACGAAGATCGAACTCGACAACGGGTCTGTCGACCTCGTGTCCTTTCGTGATGTTACGAACAAGAATCAGGCAAACCAAGAGTTGCGACGTCAGGCTCAGCTCTTTCAATCAATGGTGGAGAATGCCAACGACATCATCTACACCATGGATACCGACGGCACATTCCTCTATGTTTCGCCCAACTGGAAATCCAAGCTGGGGCACGATCCGGAGGAGGTGATTGGTTCCTCTTTCATGCCCTTTATTCATCCCGACGATCTGCCCCAATGTTTGGAGTTTCTGCAACAGGTGTTGGCATCGGACGAGAAGCACCATGGAATGGAGTATCGGATCAAACACGAGGACGGGACCTGGAAGTGGCACGTGAGCAACGCTTCGACAATGGTCACTCCCGAAGGGCAGGTGATTTTTACAGGTATCGCTCGCGATATCACCGAACGAAAATGGGTAGAAGAGGAGCTCATCAGGACGCAGGAGCTCCTTGAAGACAAGGTTCGAAAGCGCACATCGGAATTGGAGCGCAACGAAAAGATGTTCCGGGGTCTCACAGAGTCCATGAACGCGATGGTGATTATCGTCAACGTTGAAAACGAACGAGTCGTGTACGCCAATCCCGCAGCCACGGAAATGACCGGTTACAGTCTGGAGGAATTGACCGCTTTTCCCGCGCCGAATCTGTTTAGTGACGAAACGGCTCGGCAGGCCGAGGTCTATCGGGAAGCCTATCTTCGAGGGGATGATGTTCCCAACTGCATGGAGCTGGAATTTGTAACCAAGGACAGACAGTGTCGTTGGATGGAAACATCTCTCGCCCTCATCGACCTCGGTGATGCGGGACTGCACAAGGTGGCAACCAGTTTCGACATCACCGCGCGAAAACAGGCCGAAGAGTCAATGAAGGAAAGCGAGAAGAAATTTCGCGCCTTGGCCGATTTGACCTCAGCAAGCATCGCCATTGTGGGGAGTGGTGGGAATCAATTCACCTACGCGAATCAGACCATGTTAGACCGGGTGGGGATGACCTGGAAGGAGCTCTCGACCGCCGATCCGGCCGACTGCCTGACACAGGCCGCTTTGGACGCGGGAAAAAAAGCAACGGCAGAGGCGGAGGAAAAAGGGGTCACTCAGTATCGCTTTGAATACGAAGAGAAACCAGGGGTTTGGCGTGAGATAAACGCCGCCCGAATTCAGCTCGATGGCGAGGACGCCGCCATTTACACCTCGTTCGATATTACAGCTCACAAGGTCGCGCAACAGGCACTCGAGGAAAGCGAGGCCAAATTTCGCAACCTGGCCGAATCCACCACAGCCCACATCACAATCATGCAGGACGATAAGTACGTATACGCCAATCAAGCGTTCCTCGATTACATGGGCGTGGACGCTGAAGAATTATCACTGATCACAGTCGAGGAACTGATGATGGGAATAATGGGACCCCATGTGACTGAGCTTGCCGTACCTGCCTGGGAAGCCGCCATGAAGCGCGGGGACAATCGATTCCGGTTTGAATTTCCGGACATGGAAGGAAACTGGTTTCAGACCAACGTTTCCATCATTGAGATGGACGGCAAAGAGTCCTACATGTCAATGACTTTCGACATTACCGAACACAAGCGGACCCAGGACGCATTGGCCTCCAGCGAGAAGCGGTATCGAACTATTTTTGACACAGCTGGCACAGGAATGATCAGCTTCGGCAATGACGGCTTGATTACCCTGGCCAACGAAGAATGGACCAAGCTCTCGGGCTACTCCATCGAAGAAACCGTGGGGAAGATGACCTGGATGCCCTTCTTCACTGAAGAATCCTTGGTCAAGATGAAGACATATCACAAGATGCGCTCCGAGGACCCAAACGCGGTTCCGAAGGCGTATGAAGCCCAGTTCATAGATCGCTGGGGTAAAGTGCACGATGGCATTATCAATATTCAACTGGTTCCCGGGACGCTGCAACGAGTGGCGTCGTTCCAGGATTTGACAGAACTCAAACTGGCCCAACACGAGATGTATCGCGCCGACAAGATGGCCGCTCTGGGACAGATCATCGCTGGGGTAGCACACGAGATCAACAACCCCAACAACTTTATCTTCTTCAACCTTCCCATCTTGAGAAAGTACATCGAAGCGATACGCCCCATGCTCGATCACCACGTGGAAGAGGATCCGGAATTGCGCATTCTCAACATGCCTTATGAGACCTTTCTCGAAGACATCTACAAATTGCTTGAGAATATGGAGCACGGGTCCCGCCGCATTACCGGGATCGTATCTGAGTTGAAGACCTACGTTAGAAGCGAAGAGGACGAGAATAACAGACTCGGAAGCGTTGGCCCGGTCATCGACAGGGTGATGGCTTTGGTGGGTAAACAAGTGAGAAAAACCGTGAAGCGGTTTGATATTGAAGTGGAACCGGATTTGCCGCGGCTGAACATGAATCCCGGAAAAATCGAACAAGTGCTCATCAACCTGATTATCAATGCGGGGCAAGCCGCGGATAAAGAAGATTCATACGTAAAACTGTCCGCGCGATCGAGAGAGCTGAATGGCAACCTCGGAGTGGAAATCGCGGTTGAAGACAACGGCACGGGCATTCCAGAAGAGATTCGCGGTCAGATTTTCGAACCTTTTTTTACGAGCAAAGGGCGGGAAACCGGCACCGGGCTCGGACTCTCCATATCCCAAAGAATCGTCGAAGAACACGGCGGCAAGATCTCCCTTAGTAGCCGCACTGGACAGGGCGCAATCTTCACCATCTTTTTGCCTGCGTAGACCCCGACATTGCAAGAGTGTTTTACCATTACGGAAGCGCCTGCCATCCCTTGCGTTCTATCGTTCCATTCCAGACCAAAAGGCTCTAAGCTGTCTTATCCTCAGCTACGCGTCGATTGCCAAAGGAGGAATCTTGAAAAACAAAAAGTCCGTTTGGCGCCAGTTTCCCAGCTCGTTCTGGAGCGCCAACGTCATGGAAATCTTCGAGCGGATGGGCTGGTACGGATTCTACGCGGTCAGCAGCCTCTATCTCACCGCTCGGATCGTCGACGGCGGCCTGGGGCTGAGCAGCGAAGACCGGGGCGTGATCCAGGGGCTGGCAATGTTTTTTCTCTATCTGTTTCCGGCGATCTTCGGCGCCCTGGCGGATCGGTTCGGATTCAAGCGGATGTTCCTTGCCTCCTCGGCGGTGATGATTCCCGGCTACCTACTTTTGGGCATCCCCGATGGGTTCTGGGGCTTTTTGGCGGTCTACTTCCTGGTTGCCGTGGGACACGGCATGTTCAAGCCCGTGGTCATCAGCACCGTGGCCAAGAGCACCACCGAGAAGACCGGATCCATGGGCTTTGGCATCTTCTACATGATGGTGAACATCGGCGGTTTTCTCGGGCCCATCGTGGCGGGTGTGGTGCGGGGCTGGGACTGGCAGTACGTGTTCTACGCCTCGGCGGGTTGGATTCTGCTCATGGGGATAGTGGCCCTGCTTTTCTATCGGGAACCGCCGCGCGACGCCGAGAGTGAGTCCAAGCGCTCATTGGGCGATGTGTTGAGGGATATGATGGCCGTGGTCGGCAACGGTCGATTCTTCCTCTTGGTGGCGGGGCTGCTGCTGCTGCTCGTGATGGGATCCAAGTGGCTGGAGCCGGGGGTCTACCTGCCGCTCGGCGGCGCTTGGATAGCGCTCAACCTGATTTTGGACGTCATCATCAGCAGGACCAAGGCGAAAAAAGAGTCACCGTGGTTTTTGGCTCCCATGCGGGTGGGGGAAGGCCGCTACCTGGTTTTTCTCCTTTTGATGTCGTTCTTTTGGACCAGCTTCAACCAGATCTTCATGACCCTGCCCGAGTACATTCGGGACTACGTGGACACGAGCGATCTCATCGGCAGCCTCACCCCTGCCGCGGTCTCTGTCGCCGGCTTCTTCCAGAGCCTGGGTTTCGATACCGGTGACTGGGGCAGGGCCGTCCTGGAGCACGGGCAGGTCAAGCCGGAGCACCTGATCAACCTCAACGCCTTCGGTATCATCGCCGGCCAGGTGGCCATCGCCTACCTGGTGCGCAAGCTCCATCCCCTGACCACGATCATCGCCGGCAGCTTCATCACCGTGGTGAGCTTCCTGATCTATCTCATCGGCCAAGGCGGTTGGATCATCGTGATAGCGATCCTGGTCTTCTCAGTGGGTGAGATGTTGGCCAGTCCCCGCTCCAAGGAATACGCCGGACGGATCGCCCCGTCCGACAAGGTCGGTATGTACATGGGCTACTTCTACTGGTGCGTGGCCCTGGGCAATCTCTTCGGCGGCCTGTTGAGCGGCGTGCTTTACCAACACTACGGCCCAGTTGCCAGAGGGGGCATCGATCGGCCCGATATCATGTGGATCATCTTCGCAGGCCTGGCGCTGGTATCGGTGGTCCTCTTGTCAATCTACGACCGGTGGATGAAGCGGGCGCTGTGATCGCTGTGATCGCTGGGTTCCTCGGGAAACCAGACCACATCGATCTGGGCCGTGGGCATGGGACAAGGGGACGGAGGCTGTCTTTTTGTTAATGATAACAATATGATGCGATCTCTCATACTGCTTTTGTGAACGGCCCCCTCCCCCACCTTGACCCTGAATCGATCAGACACCTCAACACTTGGTTGAGAGTGGTTTTCTTTCAAGTCAACAAGTGCAGTTTTCATGTCCGCCCTTTTTCCTCAGTACCAGCAAATTACACCGCATCTGGAAATGAGAACCGGTATTGTTCCCGACCTGACCGCGGATCTTCCCTTCATTCTCATTTATACCTTCGTGAAAAAAAATACTTGTTAGGGCAATATCCGAGGCATTTTTTTTGGTTTTCTTATCCCTTGGTACCTTCATTGAAAATGCTGATAGTTTTATGATCCCTGCCAATGCCGGCATTGATAGTTTTTTTCACATGAAGCGTGCATAAGATGCACAAAAGGAGGATTTTTCAATGAAAACTTCGCTAAAGTTAATCGCGGTCTTGATGTTGGTATCCATATCATCAATATCCGTGGCCTCAGGTCTTCATAACCAATATCTCAAGGTTGAGCGTATCAGTGGATGCGGTAATGATAGTGGTACGCCTGTGTGGACTTCCACGGCAGTTCGTAGCGATTTGTCAAACGGCTCTCACGAAAACCAGGGAGATGACACTTTCTGGACCCCTAGCGGTTTCCCTTATAATGATATTGATGCAATAAGAGTTAAGGTAAAATGTGACAACTGCCAATTCTATGACCATGGAAAAGACCTTTGGCGCTGGTATGATGCTGTACAAGACTATTATAGGACATCCATTGATCTTGGTGGGTACTATTCTAATTCAAACGGCGACTATTACTATCGTGGCGAAGAAAAGCTGTCTATCTGCAATGACGACTACATCCAAAACGAGCCAATACTAAAATTCTATTGGAACACCGCTTATCCTCGAAATGACCATAAGTGGGAATACAAAATGCATATACATATTGAATAAAAAACTCTTTGTGCAGAAAGTCCATCCCAAAATGTTGATCGATGAAAAACAATAATTCGAAATCACGTTGACCTTCGTGTGCTTTTTCAAGATCATTCAACTATCCTAACGACTCTAGCCGAACCTGTTCATGAGTTTTAAAACAGGTATTTTATCACAGATGAGTTATATTTTTGCGATACTCCAACGTGGAATACAACATAAATCAGATAGGGAGAAAAAATGGAAAATAGATTGATTTTGCTGTTTCTGAGTTCTTTTCTTTCAATCATTGCGATCTGCATCATACTGTGGCTTTCATCAGATAAAGATGAGCAGTCAATCCAACCGGAAAGCAAACAGATCTCAGCGATTATATTGAAAAATCCTAAAAATAAAAGCCGCGAAAAAAAAGAATATTGGGAGAAGCTTGGGCAGTTAAAAATGGCCATCGAAAAAAACAACAGACTAAAGGGAGAAAAAGCCAATGATGAGGAAATGGATGAAAAATCTTGGTCCCCTCTCGATGATTATACTGATGAGGAAATAGAAGAAATAAAGGATCTTCATAGTAAAACAAACAAAATATTTTTTGAGAAAGCACCTGAAACATTAGAACATATGATGCAAAAACAAAAAGTAAATACTGAATGGACGGAAGATATTGAAAATATCGCACTCTCCGATGATATGCAAAGATATATGGCTGATAATAGTACGACTCTGAAAAGAGTTGATTGCAGAGAGCGTATATGTAAAATAGTTTTTTCGCATGATAAAATTGATAAATATGAGAGTTTTATGAAGAGTAATATGGATGAAGGCCCCTGGATGACAGGCTCTTCCGGCTCAATCGGAAGTTACAAAATCGATGAAACAGGCGCCGTAGAATCATTTATCTATTTTACCCAGTCAGATGATCCTGAATTCTTCTTGGATGTTAGAAGAGAAATGGTTAATTCGCTAGAATCGTAAATGTCTTTCGCTTTCTAAATAGGATTTAATTAAATCTGCCTCTGTTGATAAATTTACAGATAGTCAAATGTTCTATAAGGCAATTCCTATTGATTAACTCCATTTTTTCTAGAATCGTTGAAATTCTTTTTTTTACCGAAGCGACACTAATGCCAAGTTTCTCCGCGAGTTTCCGGTAAGGCTCGAAAGATACAGCAAAGACATTGAGAAGTTCGATTTCGAGCTTTCCAAGTCCTAAGGAGCGTAAATATACTAAATTATTAATAGGACCTCCGTTAATAGAGTACGGCATGACATCAAAAAGTGAATCGGTTAACTGATCGATTTCCTCAATGAAATTGATATAAATACTCTTTACAATAAAATCTATAATATCACATTTGACTGTTCTTAAAAGAAGGCTTGCAGAAGGTGGGTGATTTGACACTGCCAGTGCAGGAGCTCTAAAACCGATCATTCGAAGTTGTAAGAGGAGTTCAAGGCAAATATTGTTTACCTCGCCAGCTTCTACATTGACGACTATTAAGCCAGGGTTGCCTCGTTGCAAATACTCCATGATTGAAGACCATGTAGTCGCGATATGAACACGAGTAAAACCTACCTGTTCAAGATATCGCTTCATTTGGTTGTCGAACAAAGACTCGTTTCCCAAAATACAAACACTCTTATGATATCTCATGATTAACTGAGAGTTATTTATATTCATCCGCGATGCTCCTACCCACCTAAAAAAAGGGGGACTTGTTTGTTGCCATGCACTACGCCTTTTTAATTTTTTCGCAATCGCCTTTTTGAGCGTCTTCGACGCCAACAATAATGAAGATTTCTTCCGTCCTTAGGCTGGTCGCCGTACATATGAAAACCAGGGCAATGGAAATCGCTGCTCAAAGTAGACGAGATATTGCAATGTCCCATAGTGCCGCATGGCCCCTGAAATAATCGTACCAAGTCAATCGACTTTACCGGCGGTCCGTTAACCGACCGATGTCATAACAATATCCTCGGTTATCAATATATTGAGAAGGAGGAGACTGATACAGCAAAGCGGATAATAAAGTAACTAATTGCAACCGTGCGTTAATTTAGAGTTCCAAATAGTAACCTTAAAAGCTGGTCATATGTCTAAATCAGAGGTGCGGCGCCTCGTCAAATCCAAAAAGAACGTCGAGGCAGTAGCCGAGTTCAGGCGCCAACCTGTAGAAACATGAGAAAAACAGTTTCCATTCCGGCGACTCTGGCATATAGCTTCTGCAAGCTCATAACTCCGTTCGGTCTAGGGAGGAAACTATGTTGCGCTTTCTTTCAATGATTTCGTGCTTGGCTCTAATTTGCTGCCTCCATTCAGCCTGTGGGAGCGGTGAATCAGACCGGGACAGGGCAGCCCCTGCCAAGCCCGCTGACACAAAGCCTGCCGAGAGCAAACCTGCAGACACCGGTGGCACCGGTGCGCCTATGGGTTCTAATTGGAAGTCGCCGCCCAAGGAGGTGTTGGACGTGCTTCATGCGCCGCAGCTCCCAAGGGTGTGGACCTCACCGACCGGCAAGTACATGCTGCTTGCCGATCCGGTGCTTTATCCGCCGCTGGCTGAGTTGGCAGCCCCAATGCACAAGCTGGCCGGCATCCGGGTGGATCCCGTTGTCAACGCTATCCATGGCCGACACGGGGCCACATCCCCACGCCTGGTGAGTGTCCACGGCGGATCCGCGATACCCATTGAGCTGCCCAAGGACGCTGAGGTTTACAGTGTGGCATGGACTGCCAATGGCGAGCGGTTCGCCCTCACCGTCCGGCACCCGGACCACATGGGATTGTGGGTCGGGTCGGTGGATGGCAAGATCACCCAAATCGAGGGCGTGGCCATCAACCTCCTATTGGACACGGGCGTGCGCTGGATGCCCGACCAGGAGCGTCTCCTGGTGCGCCGTATCCCCGAACGCGGGCAGCCGCCAAAACCGCCGGCCATCCCGGCCGGGCCTGCCATCGTCGAAGGGGCAGGGGCCAAAAAAGCCCGCTCTACCTACGAATCCCGCAACCTGCTCGAGACTGCCCACGACGATGCGCTCTTCGAGTACTACACCACCTGCGAATTGGTGGTGGTGGACCCGAAACTGGGGCAAATGACCCCCCTGGGCTCGCCTGCGATCTATGCCACCTCGGACTTCTCCCCGGACGGCGAGTTCCTGCTCATAGAACGTCTCAAGGGCCCCTGGTCCCACGAGGTACCCTGGTGGCGCTTTGCCAGTGAGCTTGAAGTATGGGACAAAAACGGAACACGTGTCGCGACCATCGCCTCACTTCCCCTGGCAAATCAGGTACCCTCCCACGGGGTGCGCTTGGGCCCTCGCGGTGTCTCGTGGCGCGCCACTGCACCCCACACGCTTTTCTGGGTCGAAGCCCTCGACGGAGGTGATCCCGTTGCCAAAGCACCCCACCGGGATCGGCTAATGCGCCTGAACGCACCTTTTAAGGCCGAGCCCGAGGAGGTCTTCAAGGCCGAGCACCGCATCCGCAGCTGGCAGAGCGGCTGGGGCTCCGAGGGGGGAACGCTCATGCTCACCCAGCGCGAGCGGATCCGCCGCTGGCGCTACACCTGGCTTCTGGACGTGGACAAGGGCACATCACGTCTGTGGTTCGATCTGAACGAGAGGGACAGCTATGCTTCCCCCGGTCACCCCTTGCATCGGCCCCTACCCAATGGCCGCTGGGTGCTGCATCAGCAAAGAGACGGCGTGTACTTCAGCGGCAGGGGCGCCACGGACCAGGGCGACCGGCCTTTCCTGGACCTGCGCAGTATGAAGTCCGGTGACGTCGAGCGCCTGTTCCGCAGCGACCCCGAGCGGTACGAATCGTTTGTGGCGTTTGCCGGAGCGGATAACCAGTTCGTGATGAGCTCCGAATCCACGACTGACGTGCCCAACTACCATCTGGCCACACTGAAGGGGGAGATCGAGGCCGCCGAAGGTGACGCCAACTGGTCGATATCCAAACAGCCCATCACCCGCTTCAAAGATCCCACGCCCCAGCTGCGCAAGGTCGAAAAGCGCATCGTGCGGTACAAGCGAAAAGACGGCGTTCCTCTCAGCTTCCAGCTGCACCTGCCCCCAGATTACCAGGAGGGCACGCGGTTACCCACGGTGCTCTATGCCTATCCCCTGGAGTACTCGGATCCGAAAACCGCCGGACAGGTGCGAGGATCGACCCGGCGCTTTAGCCGCATCAGGGGCGCCTCCCATCTCTTTTTCCTGCTGCAGGGCTATGCCGTGCTCAACCGCACGACCATGCCCATGCTCGGCGACCCGGAGACCACCTACGACACATTCGTGCCCCAGCTGGTGGCCGACGCCGAGGCCGCGGTGGCCAAGGCCATCGAAATTGGTGTAGCCGATCCCGAACGCATCGGTGTCATCGGCCACAGCCACGGCGGGCTCATGGTGGCCAATCTCCTGGCGCACACCGATCTCTTTGCGGCTGGCATCGCCCGCAGCGGCTCCTACAACAAGACCAACCAGCCGTTCGGCTTTCAATCCGAACGGCGCTCCCTGTTTCAGGCCAGAGACGTCTATATTCAGGTCTCGCCCACATTCTTCGCGGACAAGATCAAAGAGCCCGTCCTGGTGATCCACGGGGACGCCGACTCCAACCCGGGCACCCTCACCCCCCAGTCCGAGGTCTTCTTCGAGGCCGTGCGCGGCTCCGGGGGGACCGCCCGGCTAGTGCTGCTTCCCCACGAGGACCACGGCTACCGGGCCCGCGAGAGCGTAGAGCACGTTCTGTGGGAGCAGCTGCGCTGGTTTGACAAGTACGTGAAGGGATCGCGTTAGCAACGCCCTGGCATGGTGACCACGGCGCCACCCATAAGCGCGGTGTCTACGTCCATAGACAATCCAAAGACAATCCAAAACAGCATCAGTACTCTGCAGGCACTTGACAACACGATGCCCATGGGATACTGAACACTTGTGCATGCAATCGGGTAGCTACTGCCGTACACGAAGTATTGGAATAACAAGGAGTACCACCATGGCTGTTATTGCTGTTTGGAAATGCGATCGGGATGGAGCGATGTTTGACAATAAAAAGGAAGCTGAACAACACGATAACATGTTGGAGCTGGCCGAGAATATCTCCGCTCTGCTCACACGTGAAATGAAAGAAATCGACCCGCAAGTGAGCACGGAGGTGGGTCGCGTGCTCGCGAGCCACCGCGATGTTCTCGCCAAAGCCTGTAAGGGAAAACCGAAGCTCCTGCTGTCCGACTTGGAAACCGGTGGCCAGGAACCCGCAGCCGATTCCACTGTGACCTCCCTGCCAGTCAATCAATAGCTACTAAATCGGTCAAACATACATTTGAACCGAGGATTCAGCAGAGAGATCCAGTAAGGTTATTCGGCGTATTTCACCGTGCACCCCCATGGGGTGGTCTTAGGGGGCTCGATCGCTTTTCCAGCTTGTAAGTTGGCGAGTGCCTTGTCCACAAAGCTTACCGCAGGCGGCGGATCCGCATCGTCCTCATCACCGCCCATGGTATTGTCGATGGCGCCGTCGTAGACCAATACCCCCTTAGTGTCGATGATGAACATGTGTGGCGTTCGTTTTGCTTCGTACATCCGACCCACTTGGCCGGTCGGATCCAGTAGTATCGGATAGTCTATGCCAAAGCGCTTTTTGAACCGGGCGTTGGCCTCGACCCCATGCCCCTGTTTGCCTGGCCCAGCGGAATTGATCGCCAGCCACGCCACATTTTTACCTCTGTACTGTTTGGCCTTGTGCTTCAATGAGAGCTCGCGCTCGTGGGCTAGCTTGACGAAGGGACAGCCCGGATTAAACCACTCCAACACGATGGTTTTGCCAGCATAGTCCGATAGCTTGACCGGTTTTCCCTGCAAGTCGTTCAACTCAAAACCAGGAGCCTTTTGGCCGAGCACCGCTCGGGAAGATTGGTGGGCAGGTTTGCCCCTATCGGTGTTCGTAACCTCTCCCGCGTTATCATTCGGGTGCGTGATTTGGGTTTGCTCAGCGGATAACGCAGCTGAATCGATGCCCATTCCCGAGGCCTGTTCTGTCAAACCACAGCCTCCGATGATACTAAAAAGAAGCATCGATGGGATGAACCCGAGCTGCATGCTCCATTTTATACGTCGATTCATAGCCGGACCTTTCTTCTCGAAGGAATTATGTACTTAAAATTCAAGTTTAATCTAACCACTTTGTATGGGTAATCAAGTCACTGTATTTTTGATTCTCTTTATTTGCAAAGTATCTATTGCCTATGCCCAACCCGATGAATTCATAAATTTTCGCTGGTGAGTCGGTGGGGGCCCCTGGGAGGTACCACCTGATTTTGGCGTTTGACATTCCCTCCTCTCCAAAAATAGAATGGCTGCTGTTTTGCTTTCCATACAAAGGATTTGCCATGATATTTTGCAGGCAGGCATCAGCATATTTCATTATTGGAATTTTGGCACCGAGCATCACGGGTTGCCAATCCTTCGGTTCCGACCCGAGCGGAGATCACTCATCTGCTGATCTAGCGCCAGCCCCAAAAGCGGATGAGTCCCCTATTGCAGAATACAGCAGGTCTTCACCTGCCAAGTCCCAAGTGGACCAGCCCACGCCGACTCCCCCAGCACCTGCCAAAGCAATTCCCGAGGCCAAGCCAACCAGCGTCACTGATCCAGATTCCTCAAGGAGTGCTGCACAAACCACTACAGCGGGAAGGTCCCCAAAAAAAGCGGCCCCGCCTAAGGCCACCACAATTCTTCGGGGATGTCTGAACGATCCCCGGGCTCCCCACGAGGGGGGACCCATCATCGAAGGACAGCAGGACGGAGTCTCAGCCCGATTCCTCAAGGGAGGCAAACTGCGCGTCACCCACAATATCACCACTAATTGTTGCTTGAGGGCCAAAACAAAAACGACGATAAAAGGCAATCGCATAGTAATAAAAGAGACGCTCAATGGACCTCTATGCGATAGCAGATGCAGCTCCTCCATCATAACCACCATCCCCACTTCCCTCGATGAGTACTTCGTTCAACTGGACTATGAATCCAATGGGAAAAACAGAACCATCTTCGACCAAAAAATCTCACGCTAACCAGGTCGGATGTGTGAAATTTCAACGCTACCTGTCGTTCGCTAGGTCCCCCTCGTTCATATAAGACTCTTTCCTTTCCCTTTCCACAGCATGAAAAGGTGAAAAGGGGACACTGATGAACAAGCCGATCTCACTCATTTCGATAGTGCTGAGGTCCATGGCTGGTTGCGACGACGATCATTGCTGTTCAGTGAGGTTCTGTACGATTGATATAGACTCGGATGGCGGAGATTGTTGGTGCAACACCAACAGCCTCGAAGGCGAGCTCTGCCCGGATTACCATATGAGCTGGGGAAGAGTGTTGACGTGTTCCCCAGAAGGGTGCTTCAATCCCTTCATGCGTACAGACTGCCGACAGCCGATTCATCCTCGGATGCCTTCCGAACGGGTGGTGTTTTTCGATTCTCTACGCGGGCTGGCGCTTCTGGCGGTTGCGATGACCAATAGCACGTGGCTGTCGGGAAACATCTACCGCGAGTGGGCACAGGTTCCTAAGGCGACGTCGTGGCTCGACACACCCGTGGGGATGTTTCACGGTCTATTCATTCACGCCCGAGGGTTTGGTCTACTGGCTATCTTGTTTGGTATCGGATTGACGCTACAGCACGACCGATTCAAAGGTACTGGCGATCGCTTTGTTACCCCCCTGTTGCGCCGCTTCATTGGACTGATGATTTTGGTACTGTTTCACAGTGTGCTCTTTTGGGCCGGGGATATCCTCGTGGCATACGCGGTGACCGGGCTTTTAACCCTACCGTTTCTGAATGCCAGGCCTAAAACGCTATGGGCCTGGATCTGGTGCTTGTATTTGCTCTATATCGGATATGCCAACTTCGCTGAGATGGTGTTGCCCGGCTCGCTGGTGATTGAGGGATGGTCGCGAGGAGGCCTATGGTTGGTTGAAAAGGCCGATGGGAATTTTGGCACGGGCACGTTTTGGCAAGCGGCAAGGTGGCGACTCTGGGAGGCAACCCATCTACACTTGAGTATCCATCTGAAGAATCTGCCGTTGTATCTCTCGATGTTTCTGATCGGTGTGGCCCTGTGGAAGATGGGGTTCATTCAAAACGCGGCCAAGAGATCCCGTAGCAGGAGGCTTTTCCACACCACCTTTTGGCCGGGGATGGCACTGCAGGTCTACGTTACGCTTGGAAACCCGATCAGCGCTGAGACATGTACCTCTGAAAGCGCTGGTAAATAAATTCAGGCACACGAGATTTGAGCCGTCTGGGGTGACGCGGAATCCCGAGATTCCGATGGCCATGTCGATAATGGATTATATTCTTCGCTGGTTGGAGCTGAGGTTTCTAGATCAGGGTGCCGAAAAGACACCGCCTAAATGAAAGTCTAAGGCACAAGTACGCCTTCCGAAAGAAACTTGAAAATGTCAGCGCGGGCCTTGATTTCAATATTGGACGACATGGGACACCTCCTACTATTCGGCTCTGAGCTGCTGCTGGACAGCCTCTCCATCCCACTCACCCCAGCGTTCGACTATTTTTCCATCTTTGATCTTGATGATCTCAATACCCTTGAAACACACCTCGTTGTCGGTGGGCGAGAACGCCATGAAGGTTCCCCGGTGGGTACCAGTGGCGGTCCAGCGAATCGCGACCGCCGATGAAGCTTCATCGACCACCATGTCGGTAATCTCAGCGTGGAAATTGGGGAAACCTTCGTACAGCTCGGCGATCCCCCTCCTGAAGGCTTCACCATCTGATCCTCTTCCAGCCGGATCGTGATCGACGAAATCCGGAGCGTGCAGCAGATCCACCACAGTGGTATCGCCCTCTTGCCAGCCCATCCGGATCCACTTCATGGCAATCTTCTCGAGCGTTTTTCTGGTCATCGTCTGGAGGCCTCCTTTTGAACGAACACAAACCATATCGTCCACTAGATTGGTTTGGAAGGGAAATACGGTTTGGCGCTTCACCCGAAGGTTGGAATCTTCGAAGCGGAGATCGCTTGAGAAAACTGTCCCGATATCCATAATCCGGATCGGCGAGTGTCCGTTGAAAGGAGTCAGCAGTGCTCGAGTTTTTCGTCCGAGGTCTGGCATTTGGGTTTCCCAATGCAGCGTGCCGGGGCCGTTCCAGGCGTATCTGCTCTCCCAATCTCTCAGGTGGGGGTGGCGGCTCACCCTGCCCGTGGCACTAGCCCCCCTGGTCAGCGACGGGCCGATCATCTGCCTGGTGCTACTGGTGCTTTCCCTGCTCTCCAAACAGACCCTCGGGATCATCCAAATCGCCGGGGGTGTGTTCATCTTGTACCTGGCCTATGATGGCACCTACCGCAGCACGCGGGAGGTAGCCTCAGAACAACCCGTGGGGGCGGCATCGGCCCGCAGCTCGGTCAAGGGGGGTCTCAAGGGCGCGGCGATGAATGCCCTCAATCCAGCCCCCTACATTTTCTGGAGCACGGTGGGCGGCCCCATCTTGCTGACCGGGTGGCGGGAGTCTCCGGGCATCGGTATCGCGTTTTTAGTGGGTTTCTATGGTACCCTCATCGTCGGTTTCGGCATTCTGATATGGTTTTTTGGCACGGCCGGCGGGCTGAATCCAAAGGTGAAAAAGGCGCTCAGCGCCATCTCTGCGATCGCCCTGCTGACATTTGGGCTGTTGCAGTTCTATCTCGGCGTCAGAGGTATCGGCGCCTGACCAGAGGAGGTGTGAAATGAAGAAGCTGGTTTTGTTTGCATTCAATGGGGAGCCCATGTGCTTTGCCCATGTTCTACTCAACGCATTCGATCTGCGAGAGAGAGGTCACGAGGCGCGGATCGTCATGGAGGGGAGTGCTACCAGGCTCATCAAGGATCTCCACGAGGACGAATCCCTGCCCTTTGCCAAACCGTACGAAAAGGCCGTGCAAGAGGGCCTGATCGATGCGGTCTGCGAAGCGTGCGCCCAGAAGATGGGGTCTAAAGAGAGTGCCCAGGCGCAGGGGCTCAAGCTGGTCGGCGAGATGAAGGGACATCCCAGCATTGCCCGCTATCTGGAAGAGGGCTTTGAGGTGATGAACTTCTAAAGGTAACTCGTTGCGCGGGAATCAGATGTTGGCCTGGCGCTGGAATGTATGATGATGAGCGCCTGGGAGAGATCTTTATCGCCATGGCCAAACAGGGCTCAGTCATTTCTGGTCTCACGGATTCTTTTGCAACTGCAATTTCCATTGCCTTGCAGTATGGGGTGCCTTTGGAAGTGCTGGTAAAGAAATTCAGGCATACGCGGTTTGAACCGTCAGGCGTGACAAGGAATCCAGAGATCCCGATGGCCATGTCAGTGATGGACTATATTTTTCGGTGGTTGGAGTTGAGGTTTCTAGATCAGGGTGCCGAAAAGATGCCTGCCTCTGTGAAACCTGCCAATAAACCACAGGCACCATCTCAAGAATCCGACGCCCCGCCTTGTCCCAACTGCGGATCCATCATGGTGCGATCAGGGGCTTGCTATAGGTGCCTGAATTGCGGATCGACTTCTGGGTGTGGGTAACACGTCGCATTCAACTTGACTGGCAGTCCAACCCCAAAGTGCTAAGGGCTGTACCTACCTCGACCACTCATAGTGTAAAAGTGACTAATTTTAGATTTGATTGGACGCAGACCGGAAACAACTATATTTCTCACTACTGTCCAAAACAGCACAGAGCAGTGTTGAACCGTCGCACGGTTGTTGCGTTTTCTGTCGTTTGATGTCGTTTTCTCGGTTTAGGTTCCCCTCTTTTCATCCAAAGTGCTGTCCAATACCCGGAATGGTCAGTGTAAGTTGGTTTATTGGTGATGGGTCCACGCTCCACGCGGTGGGATCTGCCAGCCATTCTCGCAAATCGCGGTAGACAAAGAGGTTCCAGCGCAGGGCGGCGGCCATCAATGAAAGGCACCATCCTGATTTTGATTGGTGCTTCATCCATTTGATGAGCAGCAAGGCGATGAGTGCTGTCCAAATCTGTATGCGCAGCGCGTTTTCGCTGGTGCCAACGAATGTTTTGATCTTTAGGTTCTGCTTCAGGGCCTTGAAAAATAGCTCTATCTGCCAGCGGTCTTTGTATATTGACGAGATGGTCGTCGCTCCGAATTCGAGATGATTGGTAAGCAGGTCGATATAGCGGTCTTTCTCCTCGTCCCACACTGTCACAACGCGTAGATGGTGCCGGCATTTCTCTCCAGCACTGCCGCTCAAACGAATAATGCGATCCTGCAGAATATTGCTGTTTTGCGGTATTCTGCGCTCCTCGACGACTTCGTACACCGCATTGCTCTTGAGTCGTGTGACGAAATAGACGCCCCTGTCGGTCCATTTCGAAAACAGGCTGTAATCGTTGTAGGCGCGGTCCATGGCGACGATGGAATCCGGGCTGAGGGCCAGCATTCTGGCTGCCTTCACGTCCGCTTTCTTGGCCGTGGAAATGTGCACGAAGCACGGTAGGTAGTCGGTGTGGCTGATGAGCACGTGCGCTTTTACGCCACCTTTGGACCGGCGATACTTGGCCCACGGAAACAGGCTGAGGCAAAGCGAAATAACCGTGGCGTCCATGCTGTACAGCTTGTTCTTGAAGCGGAATTTGTGTTGCTGCGGTCCGAGCTGACCCAGCGCGCGAAATCGGGCGAGGGTGTTCATGAACAATTCCTCGAACATTGCCGCCGGGCGATGGGCGTTCGCGTACGACAATGTCGATTTCTTTGGTGCGCAGCGCAATCCCAGGTGTCGAAGCTTGCCAAGGCAGCATTCCAATCCCGTGCAAATTTCGCGCAGAGATTCCGCACTCGCCAGCTGACAGAACAACATCGAGACGAAATGAGTCCAGCTCGTAAACCCTTTGGCCGCCGCTTCTGCCTTGTGTTTCGACACCAGCGACATGAATTCTGATTGCGGAAAGAAACGAAGTAGTTGACTGAATATGCTCGCTGTCTTTACCATCTGCTCGCCCTCCTTTGGGTGTACACAGCGGTATTGTGCCGTATTCATTGGAGGGCGTTTGCATTTTCTTTCTCCTCAGC
>JAAUYD010002995.1_pt1 | contig 18416 bp, 18 predicted proteins | sample 7278101 | NCBI WGS metagenome assembly JAAUYD01 (sample SAMN14350128, study PRJNA611818) | marine sediment metagenome | isolation source: surface marine sediment (0.6m) | place: French Polynesia: Moorea | collected 2018-08
ACACCGAGCAAGGGTTGCCACCTCACCCGACGGCGGACTCACTCTCGTGCGACACTGGGGGCATGGCGACACCGTCCGGCATCCCGTCCACGACCCTGCACTGGACCAACGCCGACGTCGAGGTGCACCGCGTCGTCGTGGGCTCGTACGACAACAACGTCTTCATCGTGCGCTGCCGTCGAACGGGCGAGGCCGTGCTCATCGACGCCGCGAACGAGCACGAGCTGCTGCTCGAGCTGTGCCAGCAGCTCGGCGTGCGACGGGTGCTCGAGACGCACGGCCACTGGGACCACATCGGCGCCGTCTCGCAGATCCGCGAGGCGGGCTACGAGGTCGCCGTCACCTCCCAGGACGCTCCGATGCTGAAGGACGTCGGCTACGACGTCTTCCTCGACGACGCCGAGGTCATCGAGTTCGGCCGCCTCCGCATGAACGCGATCCACAACCCCGGGCACACCCCCGGGTCGATCTCGTTCGAGCTGGTCGGGACGCCGCTGCTCTTCACCGGCGACACACTCTTCCCGGGAGGGCCCGGCGCGACCGGCTTCGAGGGCGGTGACTTCGCCACGATCATCGAGTCGATCGACGACAAGCTGTTCACGTTCCCCGAACACACCATCGTGCTGCCGGGCCACGGCGTCGACACCACGATCGGGCGTGAGCGCCCGCACCTCCAGGAGTGGGTCGACCGCGGCTGGTGACCCGGTGACGGCCGGCGACCGGTGACTTGACACCGGCGACCGGCGTCAGGGCCGGCCGAGGTCGCGGTGCCGGTCTCGAACGCGGGCTTCCGCGAGCAGGCGCCGACTCGCCGCCTGCAGGTCGCCGAGGAAGCCGACCAGCCAGATCTGCACGCCGACCAGCGTGAAGACCGCGCCGACGACGAGGCTCGGGATCCTGCTCTGGTACTCGTCGGCGAACACGAAGAACGCCAGCCAACGCACCAGGAGCGCCAGGCCGATCAGCAGCGGGAGCAGCCCCATGATGAAGAAGAACCGGAACGGGTAGTAGAGCGCGAAGCTCCGCACGATGGTCTGCGCCGAGCGACGCACGTACTGCCCGGTGCTCCGCACCAACCGTGACGGCCGCGTCTGCGGGTTGACCCGGATCGGCACGGCCTCCACCGCGAGTCCCTCGGCCCGCGCCTGCACGAGCGTCTCCATCGTGTAGCTGTACTTGCCGTACACCTGCAGCCGCAGCGCAGCGTCGCGGCTCAGCGCGCGGAAGCCGCTCGCCGCGTCGCGGATGTCGGTCCCCGAGAAGCGTCGCACCACCCACGAGCCGAGCCGCTGCAGCCGCTTCTTGAGGCCCGAGAACTCGGAGATCTGCTCGATCGGCCGCTCCCCCACGACCATGTCGGCGCCGTCGCGGAGCACCGGGCCGATCAGCTCGGGGATGCACGAACCGTCGTACTGGTTGTCGGCGTCGGTGTTGACCACGACATCGGCACCCGCGCGGAGCGCAGCGTCGAGCCCGGTGAGGAACGCCGCGGCGAGACCACGGTTGCGAGGATGCTGGACGACGTGGTCGACGCCGTGCGCCCGGGCCACGTCGACCGTGCCGTCCGTGCTGCCGTCGTCGATGATCAGCCACTCGACGACATCGACCCCCTCGACCTCGCGGGGCAGGTCGGCGAGCGTCGCCGGCAGCGTCTCCTCCTCGTTCAGGCACGGGATCTGGATCACGAGCTTGCGCAGACGCTCGCCGGATTCGGACATGGTGGCAGAGCTTACGCTCGCGACGCCCCTACGATCGGGAGAGTGGAGTCGTCGAATCCCGCCAACGTGGCGGGGAACACCTACGACAAGTACACGACCACGAATCCGGTCGAACGGCGGATGATGGCCGGGTTCTTCGACGCCCTCGATGCCGCGCTCGACGGGCTGCATCCCGACCGCGTGCTCGAGGTCGGTGCCGGCGAGGGCCGCGTCACCGAGCGGCTCGTCGAACGGTTTCCCGATGCCGATGTCGTCGGCCTCGACCTGCCCGACGGCGACCTCGCCGACGAGTGGGCGACCCTCGACGTGCCGATGTTCTTCGGCGACGTGACGCGGCTCCCGTTCGCGGCCAACAGCGTCGACCTCGTCGTCGGACTCGAGGTGCTCGAGCACGTCCCCGGGCCGGCGGCGGCGCTGGCCGAGATCGCCCGCGTCTGCCGGCACACAGCAGTCCTGTCGGTTCCTCGCGAGCCGATCTGGCGCGCCGGGAACGTGGCGCGCGGCCGTTACGTGCGCGAGCTGGGCAACACGCCGGGCCACGTCAACCACTGGTCGGCGCGGCGCTTCGAGCGCTTCGTCGCCGAGCGCTTCGACGTCGTCGACGTCCACCGCCCGCTCCCCTGGACCATGGTGCGGGCGACGCCGTCGGCGGCGGCCTAGGCGGCAACGTGCGGTACGACGAGCGACCCGTCGATCCGACGCCCGTGCAGACGGCCGACCTGCCCGCCACGCCCGTGCGCGACCGCAACATCCCCGCCACGGCGTGGGTGCAGGCGCCGGATTCGCTCCTCGCGCTCGGCGATGACCTTCCGGGTGCGCCGACCGCCGAGTACAAGCGCCGCATCGGCCCGTGGATCCTGTGGCGCGCCGGGCCGGCCAAGCACGCCGACGCCCGCTACTGGGCCGCACGCGCTGAGGCGCTCGACGAGGCATACACCTTCCGGCTCTACCCCGACGGCTCGGGCGAGGGCATCGGGCCGAGCGGCGTCCCTGTCGACCGCTTCCGCGCCTGGAAAGAGGACCTCCGCGACGTCGAATGACCGCCGGTCCGCGTCGCGGCTCGACCACGCTGCGTCGAGCTTCTTGACGAAAGACCACTGGTTGTGGCATCGATCACGCCGTATCGTCGTCGGCACGAGCGGTCAGGCGGCCCCGGATCGATCACCACCATGGCTCAGCAACCACTGTCGACCCACATGGCTCCGACGTTCCTGCGCAGCGTCCCGGCCTCGGCATGGCTCGAGGCGCCCGACTCGCTGTGTGTGCTGGGCATGGACCTGCCCGACAACCCCCAGGCGCGCTACCTGCGACGATGCGGCGACTGGGTCGTCTGGCGGGCCGGGCCGGGTCGCCGCGGCGACGCCCGCTACTGGGCCGGGCACCGGACCGATGCGGACCGCTGGTGCACGTTCCGCGTGTTCCCCGACGGCAGTGGCGTCGGCACCACCCCTGACGGTCAGACCGTGACCCGTCTGCGGCACTGGAAGCGCCAACTGCGCCTCACGCGCTGACGCATGGCGCTCGACGGGCCGACGGCGGGCCCGGCGAGGGCCACGCCGGCTGTCAGTAGCCCGACGGCCGACCGGTCACCAGCGCGAGCTGCACCTCGCCGACGATCCGGGCCATCCGGTCGAAGTCGGGTCGCGTCACGCTGACGAGCGGCGGCACGAGGCCGACCGATTCGACGATCGCCGTCTCGCCCCCGATCACGTTCAGCACCTCGGCGAGCTCGTCGGGCGTCATCGACGTGCGAAGCGTCGCACCGACGGCGGACGCCACCTCTCCGAACGCGAAGACGACGTCGTCGACAGAGACCTGTGTCGCCAGCGCGGCGAGCAGCTCACGCTGACGCTCGGTGCGCCGGAAGTCGTTGTCGCCTTTCCGGCTGCGCACGTATCCCAGTGCCGTCGTGCCGTCCATCTCGATCACGCCGGGACCGATCGTGTCGGGGTACTGGGTCGGGGCCCCCGGCACGTTGCCGGGCATCGGTACCTGCTTCGGGACGTCGACGGTGACACCGCCGAGGGCATCGATGAGCTCGAGGAAGCCCTGCATGTCGACGAGTGCGTAGTCCTCGATCGTGACGTCGAGCGAGTACCCGATGCCGTGGACGATGCCGACGACGCCCGGCCGGACGCCCGGCACGTCGTACGCATCGCGGAGCGACCGGCGCGACGAGACCACCGGATAGACCGCGTTCGCGATGTCGTCGAAGCCGTACGGATAGCGTGCCTCGAGCGCGCTCCCGGGTGGGAAGAGCAGACCCTCGAGATCACGCGGGATCGAGATGAGCGCCGCCCGACCGCTCGGCTCGTGCAAGCTGAAGAGCATCATCGTGTCCGTGCGCAGCCCGAACCGGCCGGGACCGCCGTCGCCGCCGAGCAGCAGCACGGTGTGGACGTTCTCGAGGAGCGCCGCGTCGACGCCCGACGACGGCCGGGACGGACGAGGCGGCTCGGTGGTGGGCGTCGTGATCGCCGGCTCGTCGGCAGCGTCGACGACGGCGACGTCGGCGGGCCGTTCGAGACGATCGACGCGATCGACACGATCGGGAGCAGCGAGATCGTCCGGGCGCGACGTCGGGCTGACGTCGCTGCGGACCTCCGACGGGTTCGTCGAGGCGACGGCCGGCGTCTCAGCGTCGTAGAGCGGTTCGTCGGACGCGCCGGAGAACGCCGGTTGGATGTCGGCACGCGCCCGCCCGACCTGGACCAGGCCGACCGTGAGCGGAGCGCAGACGGCAACGACGACGCCGATCGCGAGCAGATCGCTGCGTCGCACGGGGGTCGGGCGGCCGGCGTGGTGCCAGAGCTCCGCGACCGCGACGAGCCTCGCCGCCAGCGCCGACGCGAAGGCGACCATCACCCACGCGAGGAAGCCGGAGTCGAGGCTCAGCGCCACCCAGTTGCGGCCCGAGAAGGCGGCGTACACGGCCACACCGAGCGGGACGACGAGGCCGAACGACAGCAGCACGACGGCGAGTGGGCGTCGCCGGTGGCGTGCGTTCCAGCCCGGCGCGAGCACCGCCTGGGCGACCTCGGACAGCAACCTCATTTCTCCTATCCGCGTAGTGATAATCCCGCCGATTCGATCGTAGACTCGGCATCATGCCGGAAGCGCCGCTCTTCCACGTCGAGAACCTCCACGTCCGACCCGCTGCCGAACGAGGTGGCGCTGCCACCGAGCAGGGTGCCGGGACGGCCGACGAAATCCTCCGCGGGGTCGACCTCACCGTCGCGGCCGGCGAGGTGCACGCGATCATGGGACCCAACGGCTGCGGCAAGAGCACGCTCGGCAACAGCTTGCTCGGTTCGCCCGAGTACGAGGTCACCGAGGGCACCATCACGTTCCTCGGCGACGACGTCACCGAGTGGCCGAGCGACGAGCGCGCCAAGGCCGGCATGTTCCTCGCGTTCCAGTATCCGCAGGAGATCCCGGGCGTCTCGGTGATCCAGTTCCTCCGCCAGGCGCTGTCGGCACGGAAGGGCATCGAGCTCTCGGTGCTCGAACTGCGCCTCGCCACGATGGACTGGATGAAGCGCCTCGGCATGGACTCGTCGTTCGTCGACCGCTACCTCAACGAGGGCTTCTCGGGTGGCGAGAAGAAGCGCAACGAGGTCATGCAGATGGCGATCCTCGAGCCCGAGCTGGCGATCCTCGACGAGACCGACTCCGGGCTCGACATCGACGCGCTGCGGATCGTGGCCCAGGGCATCCGCGAGGTCCGCGCCGAGCGACCCTCGATGGGCGTCGTGCTGATCACGCACTACCAGCGGTTGCTCGACGAGCTCGAGCCCGATCACGTGCACATCATGGTCGACGGCCGGATCGTGCAGAGCGGCGGCATGGACCTGGTCGAGCAACTCGAGCGCGACGGGTACGAGGCGTTCAGAGCGCCGGCGTGATGGGCACCGACTGGGCGGCGGTCCGCGCCGACTTCCCCGTCCTGCGCCGCGAGATCGACGGCTCGCCGATCGTCTACCTCGACTCGGGCAACACCTCCCAGAAGCCGAACCAGGTGATCGACGCGATGCGCGACTTCCAGCGCACGGCGTACGGGCCGATCAACCGGAGCGCCTACCGGCTGGCCGCCGAGGCGACCGACCGCTACGAGGGGGCGCGCAGCGCCGTCGCACGCCTGATCAACGCACCCGCGGCCGACGAGGTCGTGTTCACGAAGAACGCAACCGAGGCCCTGAACCTCGTTGCCGGCTCCTGGGGTGGCGACAACCTGGGTGAGGGCGACGTGGTCGTGCTCACCCACATGGAGCACCACGCCAACATCGTGCCCTGGCAGATGCTCGCCGCCACCCGTGGCGTCGAGCTGCGTTGGGTCCCGCTGACCGACGACGGGCAGCTCGACCTGACCGACCTCGACCGGCTGCTCGACGGGGCGAAGGCGTTCGCGTTCACGGCGATGAGCAACGTGCTCGGCACCATCCCTCCCGTCGCCAAGCTCTGCGAGGCCGCCCACGACGCCGGCGCGCTGGCCATCGTCGATGCGTGCCAGTACGTGCCGCACAACCCGACCGACGTCCGGGCGTGGGACGCCGACTTCGTCGCGTTCTCGGCCCACAAGATGTGCGGCCCATCCGGCATCGGTGCGCTGTGGGGTCGGATGGAGCTGCTCGATGCGATGCCGCCCTACCTCGGCGGCGGCAACATGATCGCCGACGTTCGGCTCGACGGCTTCACGCCAGCGCCCGTGCCCGCGAAGTTCGAGGCCGGCACACCACCGATCACCGAGGCGGTCGGTTTCGGCGCCGCCGCCGAGTACCTCGAGTCGATCGGCATGGCCGAGATCCGCCGGCACGAGGTCGAGCTGACCCGGTACGCGATCGACACGCTGAAGGAGCGCTACGGCGACGACATCACGATCCACGGCCCGGACAACGTCGAGGTCCGCGGCGGTGTCCTGAGCTTCGCGTTCCGCGACATCCACCCGCACGACGTCAGCCAGGTCCTCGACGAGAAGAACGTGTGCGTCCGGGCCGGACATCACTGCGCGAAGCCGCTCATGCGTCTGCTCGGTGCGAACGCGACGACGCGGGCGAGCCTCTACCTCTACAACGACGAGTCCGACATCGACACCCTGGGCGATGCGCTCGACGGCGCTACCGATATCTTCGGCTTCTGACCAGGAGACGACATGCCAGGCCTCGAAGACCTCTACCGCGAGATCATCCTCGACCACTACCGCTCGCCGCGCAACCGCGGCGAGCTCCCGGTCCCGCCGGCGCGCCACGCCGAGGGCCACAACCCGCTCTGCGGTGACGAGATCACGGTCTTCCTCGACGTCGACGACGCCGATGTCGTCACCGACGTGCGCGTGAGCGGCCAGGGCTGCTCGATCAGCCAGTCGTCCGCCTCGATGATGAGCGCCGCGATCAAGGGCAAGCCGGTCCCCGAGGTGCGGGCGCTGGTCAGGAAGTTCAAGGGGTTGATGTCGATCGAGTCCGACGGCGACGACGCCGACGTGGCCGACGTGGCCGACGTGGCCGACGTGTCGCTCGGTGACCTCGAGGCGCTCCAGGGGGTCGTCAAGTTCCCGGTGCGCATCAAGTGCGCCACCCTCGCGTGGAACACGCTCACCGAGGCCCTCGACGCCTGAGCGTTCCCGGTTGACCGTGACCGCGGTCGACGTGCGAGAGTCGTGGCGATGACCGACGACGCGTTGACCGGGTCAGCCGACGCTGCGGCCGACGACTCGATCGTGCAGGCTCGGTGGCGGGCGGGTTCGGCGATCCGAGAGCTGGGCCATGCGTTCATCGGCCGGCACGCGACGGTCGAGCAGATCGAGCACCTGACCGATGTGCTCGAGGCGATCACGGCAGAACTGTGGCCGGCCGAGCTGCGGACGCGCAACGGTCTCCCCTTCGCCAACCGCCAGATGACCGAGTACCCGCAGGGACGGTTCGACCACGACTTCGACGATCGACCGGTCTCGGGCAAGTCGTCGCCGTGGGGCCTCGATCTCGAGCTCCACCGCCACGGCGACGAGATCGAGGCGCACGTCACGTTGCGGTCGGCGCACGAGGGCGCTCCCAACCGGAGCCACGGCGGCGTCGTGGCCGCGCTGTTCGACGATGTGTTCGGGTTCGTGCTCGGCGTCGTCGGTCAGCCCGCCTTCACTGGCGACCTGTACATCCGCTACCGCGCGCCGGTGCCGCTCCACCGCCGCCTGGTGTGCCGCGTCCGCATGGACGAGCGGCAGGGGCGCAAGCTCCTGCTGAGCGGCGAGCTGGTCGACGTCGAGACCGGTCGCACGGTCACCACCGCCAGGGCGACGTTCGTCGCCGTCGATCGTGAGGCCTTCGCACGTATGACGGCCGAACGACCGGCCCCACCCGACGAGGACCGCTGACCCCGCAGCCGTGATCAAGTACCTCGGTTCGAAGCGGCGACTCGTGCCGGTGCTGACCGAGCTGTTCGAGCGGTCGGGGGCACGGAGCGCGCTCGACCTGTTCACGGGGACCACCCGCGTCGCGCAGGCGTTCAAGGCGGCGGGCGGCGAGGTCACCGCGGTCGACACCGCCCGGTACTCGGAGGTGTTCGCCAGGACGTGGATCGAGACCGACGCGGATGCGGTCGACCGGCGGCATCTCGCTGCCGTGATCGACGAGCTCGACGCGCTGCCCGGCGCGCCGGGGTACGTGACCGAGACGTTCTGCGAGCGGTCGCGCTTCTTCCAGCCGCACAACGGCGAACGGATCGACGCGATCCGCACGGCGATCGCCGACCACCATGCCGGGAGCCCGCTCGAGCCGATCCTGCTCACGAGCCTCCTGGTCGCAGCCGATCGCGTCGACTCCACCACCGGGGTGCAGATGGCCTACGTCAAGCAGTGGGCGCCCCGATCGCATCAGCGGATGACGTTGCGCCCGCCCGACCTCCTCCCCGGCGCCGGTCGGGCGATCCGCGGCGACGCGATCGACGTGGCGTCGGCGTTGGAGCACGTCGACTTCGCCTACCTCGACCCCCCGTACAACCAGCACCGCTACTTCACGAACTACCACGTCTGGGAGACGCTGGTCGCCTGGGACCAACCCGAGCACTACGGGGTCGCCTGCAAGCGCGTCGACGCCCGCGACGACGCCACGAAGAGCGCGTTCAACCGCAAGCGCGAGATGCCCGACGCGCTCCGCCGGGCCATCGCGAGCGTCAATGCCGAGGTCGTGGTCGTGTCGTACAACGACGAGTCATGGGTGTCGCTCGACGAGCTCCGCAGCATGTGTGCGGTACACGGCGACGTCGTGGCGCTGGCGTTCGACTCGAAGCGCTACGTCGGCGCCCAGATCGGCATCCACGACCCGAGCGGCAGGAAGGTCGGCGAGGTCAGCCACACCCGCAACCTCGAGTACGTCCTGGTCGCCGGCGACCGGGCGCACATCTCGACGATGGTCGAGCCCTACGCGTCCGCGCTCGTGTGAATGCAGCTCAGTGCGCCGCGATCTCGGCCGCGAGGTCCGCCTTGCCCTGACCTCCCAGGAAACTCGCGCCGACGGCGTCGAGCAGCATCGTCCGGTGTCCCTCCAGGTCGACGCCGAGCCGCTCCGATGCCACGACGAGTTCGCTCGTGAGATCGTTGGCGAACCAGCCAGGATCGTCGGTGTTGAGACACACCGGCACGCCGGCTTCGACGAGCTGTGACAAGGGATGGTCGTCGATCGTCTCGACGATCTGGAGGAGATCGTTGCTGGTCGGACAGACCTCGAGCAGGATGCCACGCGCTGCGAGCTCGTCGAGGAGATCACCGTCCTCCACGCTGCGAATCCCGTGGCCGATGCGGACCGCGCCGAGGTCGTCGACGGCGGCACGCACACTCGCCGGCCCGTCGGTCTCACCGGCGTGCGGAACGGCGGGGAGCCCCATTGCGCGGGCGCGGGCGAAGTCGTCGGCGTAGGGACCGGCGGGATTGCCCACTTCGTTGCCGCCGAGCCCCATTGCGACGAGGCCATCCGGTGCCTCCGAGCTGTCGAGGAAGCCGACCGTCACCTGCTGCCCGGGTGACTCCAGATCGCGGGGGATGTCGATCACCCAGCCGATCGCGACGCCGTGCGCCGCGGCACGACGTCGGCCCTCGTCGAGGCCGTGCCGATACTCGGTCGGCGACATGCCCGCTCGGCCGTCGAGTGGTCGGAAGTGCGTGAACGCCGTGGTGGTGACCTCTGCGTACCGGACCTGCTGTGCCGCCAACGTCGCGGCGAGGTCCTCGGTGATCGATGCGAGATCCTCGCCGGAGCGCAGGAGCGCGAGCCCGAAGAGGAACTGGCGCGAGAAGTCGGGGAACCCCTCGAAGCTGAACGAGTCGGGCAGACCGTCGGGCCAAATCGGAGTGGGATCGACGCCGTGACGTTCGATCAGGGACCGGACGGTCGCGACCGACATCGATCCCTCGAGGTGGAGGTGCAGCTCGAGCTTCGGCACCGTGCGGAGCCAATCATGAACGTCCGGTCCGGGCAACGACGTCTCGCCGGTCACGAGTCGCTCCACTTCGTGCCGGGCCGGTAGTAGCGCTTGGCCCACACCCCGCGCTGGTCCTCGCCGGGCAGCGGCATCCGCCACGTCGACACCCTCGTCGTCGGGGCGTCGAGGTCGATGGCGCACAGGGCTCGCGGCTGGTCGTCGGTGCCGTCGACGTAGAGGTCGGCGAACCGTTCGCTCGTGTAGCGGCGCGTGATCGCGCGGTACAGGTCGCGCCATCGGTCGTCCTCGCCCGGTGGGTGGACGACGATGCACTCCCCCTGCACCGTCACCTTGCGGTACGGCTGCTCGGCCTCATCGATCGAGAGGCCGATGCGGGCGTCCGCCCGGATGTTGCGCCAGATCACCGCGGGCTCGCGTGGCGTGAACAGCAGCCGCCGCCCGTGGCGGATGAACCAGAGGGGCAGCACGCGAGGGAAGCCGTCCTCGTCGACGGTGCCGATGCGGGCGAGGTGCCCGCGCTCGTCGAGGAACGCCTCGAGCTCGTCGCCGGTCAGCTTCGGCACGTCGACCTCATGGTCGATACCCCCACGCCGGCCGGCCGGGCACCAAGGTGCGCTGCACGAGCCGGACCCAGTCGCACAACACCGGCCGGGTGTCGAGCGGGTCGATGATCTGCTCGATCTCGTAGAACTCGGCCGATCGGTGCGGCGAGCGGAGGCGGTTCAGCCGCTCGGTGATCTCGTGCTTGAGCCCCTCGGGGTCGTCGCTGGCGGCGAGGTCGGCCTTGTACGCGACCTCGAGACCGCCCTCGAGGGGCAACGAGCCCCAGTCGCCCGACGGCCACGCGAACCGCATCGACTCGCTGCCCGGCTTGCGGTTCGCGGCGCCGGCGACACCGAACGCCTTGCGCACGACGACCGTCGCGTACGGCACCTCGGCGTGCTGGAGGGCGACGAGTGCCTCGGTGCCGTACCGGATCGTGGCGTCCTGCTCGCTCTGCTTGCCGATCAGGAAGCCGGGACAGTCCTCGAAGTGCACGAGCGGCAGCTTGAACAGCGAGGCGAGATCGATCAGCCGGCTGAGCTTGCGCGACGAGTCCGCGGTCCAGCCACCGCCGTACATCATCGGGTTCTCGGCGAACACGGCGACCGGCACGCCGGCCAGACGTGCGAGGCCTCCGATCACCGACGTCCCCCACTCGCAGCCGATCTCGAAGAAGCTGTCGGCGTCGACGACCGCCGAGACGATGGCTCGCATGTCGTAGGCCTGCCGAGGATTCCGGGGTACGGCGTCGGACAGCCACGCGTCGCGGCGGCCGACGTCGTCGTCGCTCTGCTCGACGGGCGGCAGCTCGTCGACGCTCGTCGGCAGGTACGAGAGGAAGTGCACTGCGCGTTCGAACGCCTCGACCTCGGAGTCGACGGCGTCGTCGATCGCACCGTTGCGGGTGTGGATGTCGGAGTGACCGAGCTCCTCCTTGGTGACCGAGCCGAGGCCGGCCTGCTCGACCAGCGCGGGACCGGCGATCATCATCTGCGAGGTGTCGCGGACCATCACCGAGTAGTGCGAGGCAACAGCGCGTGCGGCGCCGAACCCGGCGACCGAACCGAGCACCAAGGACACCGACGGGGCGATGTTGAGATGATCCACGACGGTGTCCCACCCCGGCAGCACCGGGATGTACGTGCGACCCGCCTGCTCGATGGTCTTGACCGAGCCGCCGCCCGACATCCCGTCGAGCAGCCGGACGTGCGGGAGTCGCATCTCGGCCGCGATCGCCTCGGATGCCTCGCGCTTGGCGGAGATGGAAGCGTCGTTGGAACCGCCGCGAACGGTGAAGTCGTCGCCCGAGACCACGGCGGGGCGGCCGTCGAGCTCGGCGATGCCGTACACGAAGTTGGACGGCGTGAACTCGACGAGCGCGCCGTGCTCGTCGTAGCGAGCGACGCCGGCGGTCTTGCCGACCTCCCACAGGGTGCCCTCGTCGACGATCCGTTCGAGCCGCTCGCGCACCGTCAGCTTGCCGAAGTGGTGCTGCCGCTCGATCTTGTCGGGCCCGCCCAAGCGCTCGGCGAGCTCCTCGCGGCGACGCAACTCGTCGAGCTCGGGCTCCCAGGTCATCGGTCGTCCGCCGTCCGCAGCTCGGTCACCCGACCACCGCTGACGCGCCGCAGGTCGCCCGGAGCGATCGGGAACACGTCGTGCCAGGTGCCCGCCGCGCCCCAGATCTCGTCGTAGCGCAGCAGGTCGGGGTCGATGAACGACCGCAACTCGGTCGCGTGGCCGATCGGTGGGACGCCCCCGATCGGGAAGCCGGTGGCCGCCTTGACCGCATCGGCGTCGACGCGCTCGCAGCGCTCGCCGCCGGCGGCGTGCGCGAGCTTGCGCTCGTCGAGGCGATTGGCGCCGCTGACGTACGCCAGGACGATCTCGCCGTCGACGCTGAAGATCAGGCTCTTGATGATCTGTCCGACCTCGACGCCGATCGCGGCTGCCGCGTCGGCAGCGGTCTTGGCGCCCTCGGGGAACCGGCGCGGGCGCACCTCGAGGCCGAGCACACGGCCCGCCTCGACGACCCGCTGGACGTTGCGGTGCAGCTCGGTCATGCCGGCACCGTGGGCGGACGTCGGTGGCCGGCGTCGCACGAGCGCTCCCAGGCTCGGGCGAATCGCAGCAACTCGACGTCGCCGCCGGGGCGGCCGACGAACTGGACGCCGACCGGCAGCCCCTCGTCGGTGAAGCCGGCCGGCATCGAGATCGCCGGGCAGCCGGTGATCGAGATGTCGCTGCAGGTCCGCATCCAGTCGATGTAGGTCTCCATCGCGACGCCGTCGACCTCGCGCGGCCAGTCGAGCTCGACATCGAACGGCGGGACCTGCGAGACCGGCAGTGCGAGCACGTCGTGGTGCCCGAAGAACCTGTCGACCTCCTGCAGCACCCGCGCCTGGGCGGCGCTCGCGCGGGCGTGGTCGGCGAGGTGCAGCGACCGCGCCTGCTCGATGTTCCACCGCACGGTGTCCTTCATCTGCTCGGGCTCGCGGTCGTACAGCAGCCCGGCGGAGATCTCGAAGTGCCAGGCCCGCAGCACCTGGAAGATCAGGCGGGCGCCCGACAGGTCGGGCGTCGTCTCGGCCACCCGACAGCCCAGCGCCTCGAGCGACGCGGGCACGCCGGCGAGCGCATCGCGCACGCGCCGATCGACGGGCAGGCCGAGGTCGGGGGTCCATGCGACGTGGCGGCCCGTGACATCGGCGTCGAGCCCGACGTCGAAGATCGATCCGGGCTCGGGGAGCGAGATCGGGATACGCGGATCCGGGCCGGCGAGCACGCACATCTGGAGCGCGAGATCGGCGACCGACCGCGCCATCGCGCCCGCTGTGCCGAGCCCGGACATCGGCGTCGCCGTCGGCCACGACGGGACCCGCCCGAGGGACGGGCGCATCCCGACGACGTTGCAGAACGAGGCGGGGTTGCGCAGCGAGCCGCCCATGTCCGACCCGTCGGCGATCGAGGTCATGCCTGCCGCCAGCGCCACGGCGGCACCACCGCTCGAGCCGCCGCACGTACGCGCCGGGTCATACGGGTTGCGCGTTGCGCCGAAGACGGGGTTGAACGTCTGTGAGCCGGCGCCGAACTCCGGGACGTTGGTCTTGCCGATCGTGACGGCGCCGGCCGCGCGGAGTCGCTGGACGACGAGCCCGTCCTCCTCGGGCACGAAGTCGGCGAACAGGGGCGAGCCGAGCGTGGTGCGAATGCCGGCGGTCAACTCGAGGTCCTTGTGGGCCACCGGGAGGCCGTGGATGGGGCCGAGCTCGTCGCCGGCCGCGGTGCGTGCGTCAGCTTCGCCGGCCCATCGCTCTGCCATGTCGGGAACGAGCGTGACGATGGCGTTCAGTTGTGGGTCGACCGCCCCGATGCGTTCCAGCGTGGCGGCGAGCAGCTCGCGTGCAGAGACCTCGCGGCGCCGGATCATGGCGGCGAGCTCGACGGCCGACCGCTCGACCAGCCCGGCGTCGGCACCGCTCACGCCGCCACCGCCAGGTCGGTGAGATCGGGCTCGGGCGCCCGGGCGGGCCCGCCCCAGAGCAGGACGGCGGCGCCGACGAGCGAGCACGCCGCGGCGACCGCGTACGAGGTGCGGTAGCCCCCGGCCGAGTCGTGCAGCCAGCCGAGGAGGAGCGGGCCGCCCGCCGTGCCGACCAGGCCGTAGAGCTGTGTCCTGCTGTAGATGCGCGGATAGTCGAGCACCCCGAACCGCTCGGCGATCAGGAGCGGTTGCAGCATGAGGATGTTGCCGATCGTCGCACCGAACAGGACGATCGAGGCGAAGATCGTCACCGTGGATTCGGCGAACGCGAGCGACAGCATCGCCAGCATCTGCAGGCCGCCGAGGCAGGCGGTGAAGAACATCATCGGCACGGCGGTGACGACGCGGCCGCCGACCAGTCGGGCGACGACCGAGGTCGCCGCGAGCGCGAGCGTCGCGAGCGCTGCAGTGTCGGCATCGGTCCGCTCCTCGACCAGCTTCACGAGCTGCTGGATGCCACCGACCTGCGATCCGAGGGCGAGGATGTAGCCGATCGTCACGCCGACGAAGAACCGGCTGCGGACGGCTTGGTGGAACGGCGTGCCGACCAGCCTGGCCGGCGCCGCGCCGGGTTCCGACCTGTCGCCGTCGGGGAGCCACCCGAGCTCGGCCGGGTCGGGCCGGATCAGCCAGAGCGTGAACGGCACGACCCCGACGACGAATGCCGCCCCGAGGAACGGCATACCGGTCTCGATGCCCTCGCGGTCCAACAGCCACTTCGCGGCAGGCGTGATGAGGATGCCGCCGGCGGACAACCCCGTGGAAGCGACCGACAGTGCGACCGAGCGACGCCGGTGGAACCACCGGGTCACGACCGTCGTCAGCGGGATCAGGCCGGCCATCGCCCACCCGGTGGCGAACGCCGAGTAGGCCGCGAAGAGCTGCCAGACCTCGCGGACCTGGCCGAGCGACGCGAGCGACGCGCCGGCGAGGCACCCGCCGGCGACGACGACGACCCGGACGTCGTGGCGGGCGATCAGCCGCGCCGCGCCGACCCCGACGACGCCGGACACGACGAAGAACCACGTCGTCGCCAGCGACAGCGTCGAGACCTCCCAGCCGAGCTCGTTGTTGAAGGCGTTGAGGTAGACGGCGAGCCCGTAGAAGCCGAGCCCCGAGCCCGTCGAGAGCACGATGAAGACCCCGGTGACGACGCGCCACCCCGGGAATCTGTTCACCGAACTCTCACCCACCGCCGAACGGTACCGATCCCTCGCTCGGTATCCTGAGTCGTGCGATGTTCAAGAACACGATGAAGACCGGCGTCCTCCTGGCAGGCCTCGGTGGCCTGATCATCGCGGTGTCCGGCATCCTCGGCGGCGGCAGCAGCGCGTCGCTCACGATCGGCCTCGTGCTCGCCCTCGTCATGGTCGGCGGCTCGTACTGGTTCAGCGACAAGCTCGCGCTCCGGTCCGCCAAGGCCCAGGTCATCACGCGTGAGCAGGCGCCCGAGTTCTACGGCATGGTCGAGCAGCTCGCGCAGCGAGCGAACATGCCGATGCCCACCGTTGCCGTCTCGCCCGACGCCCAGCCGAACGCCTTCGCCACCGGGCGCGGCCCCAAGAACGCCGTCGTGTGCGCCACGCAAGGTCTGCTCGAGACGCTGCCGCGCGACGAGGTCGAGGGCGTCATGGCGCACGAGCTGATGCACGTCAAGCATCGCGACATCCTCATCGGTTCGGTCGCCGCGGCGATCGCCACGGCGATCTCGTTCATGGCGCAGATGGCGATGTTCTCGTCGATGTTCGGCGGCCGAGATCGCCGATCGGGCAACCCGATCGCCATGCTCGCGGTCGCGCTCCTCGCACCGATCGCCGCCTCGCTGATCCAGATGGCCGTCTCACGCTCACGCGAGTACGAGGCCGACCGTGGCGCCGCCGAGCTGCTCGGCAGCGGCGAACCACTGGCGCGGGCGCTGCAGCGCATCGAGGCCATCGCGGCGCAGCGTCCGATGGCCGTCCAACCGGCGCAGGCCCAGGCCTACATCCACAACCCGCTCGCCGAGGCGAGGTCGAGCCGGGGCGGTGGCCCCAACATGGCCAAGCTGTTCAGCACCCACCCGCCCACCGACGAACGCATCCGCCGCCTCCTCACCATCTGATCTGGCGGGCGCGTCGGCCCTCCGGCTGCGCCGCATGCATCTCGTCGCTAGAGCTTCCCTCGGCACCGGACACCGTGCTCGAGAACGTCCGACGGCGAACGGCGCTCCGACGAGGCATCCGGGTTCCTGAGGCGGGATCGGAGTCGTCGAGCGCAAGGCGCGACGAACCCGAGCTGTCTTCGGACAGCGAGCGGCGAGGCGGAACGCCGCGATCGGCGGCTCCGGCCCGCCTCAGCCTCAGGCGTTCTTGGGGAGGGCGGAGAATGGGGTCGTCTTGTCGAATCCCGGCTCCTTCGGGAGGCCGAGCACCCGTTCGCCGATGATGTTGCGCTGCACCTGATCGGTGCCGCCGTAGATCGGCGGCGCCTGCGCGAAGAGCGCGAGCTCGGTCACGAACCCGTGGACCGGCTCCTTGGTGACGACATCGAGCTGTGCCCTGGCCTCGGCGTCGTAGGCGTGGAGCATGCCGCCGGCGCCGATGATCCGCAGGCCCAGGTCGCGCTGGAGCCGCATCATGTCGCTCATCGAGAGCTTGCCGATGTTGCCGAAGCCGGGGATGTCGCCGCCCTTCGCCTTGAGTGCCTTGAGCCGCAACGTGTTCATGCGACCGATCTCCTGCAGCGTGTGGAGCCGCATCAGGTCCTGCCGGATCGTCGGGTCGGTGATCGCTCCTGTCGAGGCTGCGAGCTCGAGCAGCATCCTGCCGGCGCCTCGGAACTGGGCGCCGCCACCACCGGCGCGACGTGGACCCTGGACGAAGTCGCCCGCACGCCGCTCGAGCTGGCCCGCAACCGTGCCGGGAAGCGCTGCACTGGTTGCCGACGTGCTGCCGCCCGAGCCGAGCCCGGCCCGCTCGAACGCGAGCGTGGTGTTGGCGACCGCCCACCCGTTGTTGCGGTCACCGATGAGCGCGTCGTCGGCAACGCGGGCGTCGGTCATGAACACCTCGTTGAAGAGCGCTCGACCGGTCATCTCCTTGAGGGGCCGGATCTCGATGCCCGGCTGATGCATCCCGATCGCGAAGTAGCTGATGCCCTGATGTTTCGGCGCATCGGAGTTGGTTCGGGCGATCAGCATCCCGAGGTCCGCGTAGTGGCCACCGGAGGTCCAGACCTTCTGCCCGTTGACGATCCACTCGTCGCCGTCCTGATCGGCCCGTGTCTGCAGACCGGCGAGGTCGCTGCCGGCCACCGGCTCGCTGAAGAGCTGGCACCAGGCTTCGCGGCCGGTCACGATCTCGCGGACGTAGCGGTCGACCTGATCCTGGGTGCCGTGCGTGGCGATCGTCGGCGCAGCGAGCAGCAGGCCGAGGCCGCCGGGGGCCCCGAGGGCGCCGTGCGCCGCGATCGTCTCGGCGACGCGGACTGCGTCGTTGCGCGAGAGGCCGCGGCCGAACGCGTGCTCGGGGAGCGATGGCGCCGACCAGCCGGCCATTCCGAGTCGCTCCCACCATTCGGCCACCGTCAGGTCAGGGTCCCAGTTGGCGTCCAGCCAGGCCTGGAGTTCGTCGAGCACGTCTGCCATGCGGCGATCGTGGCAGGTCGTCGGCGGGGCGTCCGAGTCCGACGGCGTCCGACGACGCGCGCGTGTCAGAGTGCGAACAGGTCGTCGAGGCCACCGCCGGCGGACTGCTCGTCGACGAGGTCCTCGGCCGGCACGAACGCGGCATACCCGTCGGCCTCGAGCACGTCGGCGAGCTCGGGACCGCCGCTCTCGACGATCCGCCCCTTGACCAGGATGTGCACGTGATCGGGTTGCAGCTCGGTCAGCAGGCGGCTGTAGTGCGTGATCGCCATCACCCCGGCCGGATCGTGCCCGTCCGAGGTCTCGTTGCTGAGATCCTCGACGCGCCGGGCACAGGCGCGCAGCGCGTCGATGTCGAGCCCCGAGTCGAGCTCGTCGAGGATCGCGAACTTGGGTCGGAGCACGGCGAGCTGCAGGGTCTCGTTGCGCTTCTTCTCGCCGCCCGACAGATCGACGTTGAGCGGCCGATGCAGGAAGCGCTCGTCGAAGCCGATCCGCTCGGCCTCGGCCCGCAGCGTTGCGCCCAGATCGTCGGTGCTGCGACCGCGCGTCGCCACCG
>JAAUYD010172056.1_pt1 | contig 18409 bp, 5 predicted proteins | sample 7278101 | NCBI WGS metagenome assembly JAAUYD01 (sample SAMN14350128, study PRJNA611818) | marine sediment metagenome | isolation source: surface marine sediment (0.6m) | place: French Polynesia: Moorea | collected 2018-08
AAAATAGTGCACCTTTAGCATGTTTTATTGTTAAGTATTCAGGCCACATGACGATAGCATAGATGGTGGTGATCGGCATCACCGTGTAGCGTTCAACTAAATACCGTGCTAGAGAGGCCAAACGGCTCGCAATGGGTTATATCACCGTCGATAAACTGAAGCCAGGCATGACCCTGGACGAAGATGTTCGCGACGTCAATACGCGACTGCTGCTTTCCAAAGGTCAAAAGGTCACTGAAAAACACCTTCGGATTCTGAGGATATGGGGTGTTTCGGGCGTAAGCATCATCGGCGGCAGCGACGAGAAAGCAACGGAGTTGCCGCGGTTGGATGACGCGGGCCTCGAGCGCATAAAACTGACCATGCAGCGGGTGTTCAAGTATGCTGACATCAACCAGGCCACCCTTAAAGGTGTATACAAGGCCGCGTTGATGCATCGTCTAAAAGTCACCGGTGGCGATGCGCAGCCAGCGGTCGCTGAGCCACCAGTTGATGATGCGGCCCGTGACCCTTTGCAGCCGATTCACGATCTGACCGAACGTCTCGATGACAAGCTGCCGGAAACGCCGACCATCATCGCCGAACTCAATCAGGTGATAAATAATTCGTTCGCGACATCCAATGATGTCGCCCAGGTGGTGAACAAAAGCCCCAGTTTGGCCGCCACGCTGTTGAAAATTGTCAACTCCGCCTACTATGGTTTCCCCTCGAAGATCGACCGGGTAACCCGTGCGGTGACCATCATCGGGACGAAGGAGATCAGCAGTCTGGCACTGGGAATCAGTGTGATGCGGGCGTTCGAAGACATTCCCAAAGATGTCGTCGATATGCCGGCGTTTCTCCGTCACAGCCTTGCCTGCGGCATCATTGCGCGCATCCTGGCAGCATTCTCCAACATCGCCCAGACCGAGCAACTGTTCATTGCAGGACTGCTGCACGACATCGGTAAGTTGATCGTCTACAAATACTATCCGGAGCATGCATCCGCTTGCTTCCGGAAGGCCTTATCCGATGGTACCAGTGTCTATCAGGCTGAAAAACAACTCATCGGCATGCATCACCCCAAGATCGCCCAGCTTCTGCTGAAAAAATGGAAACTGCCCACGGGTTTGAATGACACGGTTGTCCATCACCACATGCCCAACAAGGCAGCCAATCCAAAGCATGCGGCCATCGTTCATCTGGCGGATATCATCGTCCATGGGACCGGCACCGGCAAAAGCGGGGAACGCTCGATCCCCCGCTTTGACTATGCGATGCTGGAAGCGGTCATGCAGGCCAAGCCCGACCTCCCGACGATTGTCCGGCAGGCTGTCCACCAATTGGGGCCGCTGGAAGCGATCTTTCAAGGAGTCCCCTGATGGAATCCAACATGAACACGGACTTCCTGCCCACCGACAACGAGCACGAAAGCACGCGCTATATCGCTAACGCCATCGAACTGGCGTTGTCCATAGGTGATTTCCAAAAGGAAATCCAATGCGAATGCACCCCTCAATCGGTGACATCACAGGCCATCGAACGGCTATGTCATCTGGTGGCATTCAAATATAGTGCGATATACCTGGTCGATGAAGAGACGTCAGACATGGAGGTGTCGGTCTGCGTTCCGATCAGCTCAAAACAGCGCATGGACGAAGAGCTGGAATTCATGATTCAAAATGGATTTGTCGCCTGGGCGCTTCGTGAGAGTCGAGGCATCATCGTTAGCGCGAAGGACGGCAAGCATCAGATCCTTTTGCATGTTCTATCCACCTATTCGCGCATCCGGGGGCTCTTTGTGGGCATTTTGCCCGCGACGAATGCTGTGCTCCCGGATTCATCCTTGGAGATTATTTCACTGATTCTGCGCAATGCGGCCAATGGGATCGAAAGCCTTTTGTATTCAAGCATGCTACACCGGCAAAAACAGGACCTGCAGGAGAAAGTGCACAAGAAGACGCAGCAGATCGTCAAATATGAAAAGCAATTGGTGCAGGCGCAAAAAACAGAAGCCATCGGCGCGTTGGCCGGGGGCGTGGCCCATCAGTTCAACAACGCGCTGACCGGGCTGACCGGCAATATCGACCTGATCGCGATGGTCGTCAGCCAGGAATCGAAGATTTTGCCCTACATCGAACGCTGTCGCCCGATCATCGAACGCATGTCCAATCTAACCAATCAACTGCTGGCCTACGCGCGCGGGGGAACCTTTACCTTCCCGCAGGCCATTGCGTTCAAGGATTTGCTGAGCGAAATATTGCCAGGAATCAAAAATGTCCTCAAAGCGACAATCCACATGACCACCGAATTCACGGATGCCGAAGCGACCCTGGAAGTCGATTTGCTCCAGATACGTACGGCCGTGGTGGCGGTGGTCAACAATGCCAATGAGGCCATCGCCGATGAGGGGACCCTTCACCTGCGGTCGACGCTGCTTTCCGCGCCACACCTCCCTGAGGATCTGGCCGACGACCTCAAGCCAGGAAACTATGCCTGCATCGAGATACGCGACAGCGGCGCCGGTATGGACGCGGACACCCTGCGGCGCCTTTTCGAGCCCTTCTTTTCTACCAAATTTGAAGGACGCGGCTTGAGCATGGCCGCGGTGTCGGGCATCGTTAAAAGCCATCGCGGAGCCATTACGGCTTCCTCCAGCCCCGGCGAGGGCACGACAGTTAGCATTTATCTGCCAACGATGGGGTAAATCAATCAGATAACCGAAGACAGACCCACAAAGCTGGTTTTTTTGCGACCGCTATGTTTTGACTGGTACAGGGCCTTGTCCGCTGCGCTGATAATCACCTTCTTGTCCGCGGTATTGGCGCCCGGCTCCCAGATGGTCACTCCCAAACTGATCGTCACGCCCACCAGCTGCCCACCTGCGTCAATCTGTAATCCGGCGATCCGCTTGCGCAGGCGCTCGGCCAGGATGATCAGGCCCTTGATGTCGGTTTCGGGAGCGAGGATGGCGAATTCCTCACCGCCGTAGCGTGCCGCCAGATCGGATTTTCGGATCGTCTCCGTCACAGCCGCGGCCACGGCTTTCAGCACCTGATCTCCGACGGGATGACCGTAGCGATCGTTGATCGCCTTGAAATGGTCGATGTCAAACATAATCAACCCCAGATCGCGCCGGTAGCGTGCAGCCCGGCTGACCTCTTTCTCCATCTGCTCCTGAAAATAGCGGTGGTTGAACAGACCGGTCAGTCCATCGCAGAAAGCCATCTGGCTGAGCTTCTCATTGGCTTTCTTGAGTTCGTCGGCCAGATCCTCGGCCTCCTTCTTGGCCTGCTTCAGCTCGAGCACCAGCTGTTCGTAGGAGAGGTTGACTTTGCCCAGTTCCTCATTGGCTGCCTGCAGCATCAGGGAAAACGGCATCATGTTTCCCGGATCGATGTCGAAAAAAGACATGATCTCTACGCTGTTGTCGGCTGCCGTGTCGACAAGGTTTCGAATCCTCGATGCATCGACGCCGTGGCGTGTCTCCAAAACGGTATGGATGTCCTTCATCTTCTCGGTGCACCGGGATCCATGATACAGGGATGACAGCTTGTCCGAAAGGTAAAGCACCTCGGCCGTTGAGGCGTGTTCGGTTGGCGCATCCGCTAATGCATGGTGGAAACCCACGGGCTCGCAAATACTGGCTGGGATGCCCCAGTTGCTGAGCACCTGCATGCCGATCGTTTGGTGGTCGGTGCCGAAATGTTTCTGTTCGATGGCGACCACCGGCAGATTGGAATACTTATTCTCTTCCAATACATTGGCGTATTGGTCCGGATTGCTCAGGTACATGATGACAACACCGATATCCTGAAGCAGGGCGGAGACGAAAATGTCATCGCTGCTCACACCGATTGAGGAAGCGATCAACTCCCCGCTGACCGCTGCGGTCACCGATCGCTTCCAGAAGTAGTCGAAATCGAAGCCATTGTCTGAATGGCTGCGCAATTCACCGGCGATCACGAAAGAGAGCGCGATGTTTTTCAGCGCACTGCAACCGATGACGGTTAAGGCCCGCTGAATGCTGTCTGCCTTTGACGGCAGGGCATAGATGGGCGAATTGGCAACTCTGAGAATTTTGGATGTCAGCGCGGGGTCGGCCGTAATGATTCTGGCCAACTCGTCGAATGAGGTTTCTTCCTTCTTTACCGCTTCGAGAATGCGTACAGCGATGGCCGGCGGCGATGGCAATTTGATGTCAAATAGGCCCTCTTTAAAAATTTCCATGATGCAACTTTCCTTTTCGTGTAGGCATCAATCTCACCTGCCGGCGAGCCATTCCAAAGCATGCTTCAGACTGCGAAACACCTTATATTCGTTTTTCAGGCCGGCCATTTGTGCGAATGCGGCAAACAATTTTCCGCTGCCCACGTTGATTGCCTTCGTGCCAACCAGGGCAACTTTTCGTATGGTTGCATCATCGGCATGGGTTTTCAGGAAGTCAGCAATTGACTTGATCTCCGCGGGTGTAATGTTGAGTTCAATCGTATCGCTGAAATCCCACAAGGCCGTGTCCGTCCTGTTACCGCGTATGTATTGGGCAAGCTGGTTGACAATCTCATCCGCGGTTACCGCCCCGATTACTTTGAAATGCGTACAATTCCCGCTTCTACTGATCGTGATCATTTGCTTTCTCCCCGTCGGGAAAATACGACCATCCATCTTGGAAGACGACATGCAAACTTTTAAATCCGGATCCTTCCTCTACTTGTCGAAAAAGGCGAAACGCCTATTTTAGGTACAACAATCAGCCGCGCAATGCATCCATGATGGTCATGCCCAGTCCTTCAAGCGTATACGGTTTTTTCAGAAACGGGCCCGCGCCCAATTGCATGGCCTCTTCGACACGATCGGTTTCAGCAAACCCGCTGGTGATAATCGCTTTTTGATCCGGTTTGAAAGCGATGATAGCCTTGAGCGTCTCCAATCCGTCAATTCCCGGGTCCATAATCATGTCCAAAATGAGAAGATCAACCGCTTCCTTATTGAGAAGTTCGATAGCCTCTTCTCCTGAAGAGACTGCTATCGGTGCATAATTGAGAACTTTCAACAAACGTGACGTGATTTCGCGCTGTTCGGCAACGTCATCGACCACCAGAATACGCTCGCCGTGGCCCATGTATTCGGTGTGAGGAATCGGGCGTTGCGCTTGGGGAGCTGCACCCTTGGATGCCGGGAGGTAGATGGTAAAGGTTGTGCCGCGTTCGGGCCGGCTGATCACATCGATGTGGCCGTGATGATCCTGAACGGCGCCCCACACCACAGCCATGCCTAAACCAGTGCCACTTCTGCCCATGACTTTTTTGGTGTAGAAAGGCTCGAAAATCCGGTTTAGATCGTCCTTGGCGATTCCACATCCGTCATCGCTTACCGCGATAGCGACCCAGTCCCCGTCGCGATTGGCCGGCGCGCTTTTTGGTGAATCGTTGAACCGGTGATTGGTGGTTGAAATCAAGATGCGTCCGCCGTCGGGTTGGGCCTCGGCGGCATTGGTGACCAGGTTCATGATCGTTTTTTGGATATGGATGGCAGACCCCTCAATATTGTGAAGGTCTTGACCAAGTCGGGTGTCGACAGTCACCTGGAGATGGTAGGACATCAGTTTTTCGTGTTCGGGGGACTGCAAGTAGTCCTGGATGAGATCGTTCAGGTTGAGACTCTCTTTGGTGCTGACACCTCTTCTGGCCAAGGTCAGCAAATCCTGGACGATCTCTGCCGCCCGCTGTCCGGCTCTCTGCATGGCCAGGATCGGTTTACGCAAGGGGCTCTCTTCTTCCAGGCTCACCAGCAGCACGCCCGGATAGGCGACAATTGCCGCGAGGACGTTGTTCAGATCGTGGGCCACCCCGCCGGCGAGGGTTCCCAAGGCTTCCATCTTCTGAGCCTGGACCAGTTTTTTCTGCAGACGGCGCTGCTCCTGCATCAATCGCGTGGCCCGGGTCATAAACCGAATGCGTTCAACCAGGACGACCCAGTTGATCGGTTTGGTGATGAAATCAGTGGCGCCAGCCTCGAATGCCCGATTGATCGATTCCAGATCATCCAGCGCGGTCATGATCAGAATGGGTATGTGTTTGTATCCGGGCAATCGACGGATGGCAATGGTAGTGTCGAACCCATCCATTTCCGGCATGATCACATCCAGCAGGATGATTTCGGGACGTGTCTTTTCCAAGGCTTGAATGGCCTGAAGGCCATTTTCGGCCACCGACACTGAAAAACCGGCATTCAACAGAGATGAACTGGCGGCATCGCGCATGATCTCATCGTCGTCGACAATCAGTACGCAAGCAGACGGCTCCAGTTTGCTGGTTTTCATAACTTCCTTTCGACGCACAAGATTGGATGCTTCTGGTCCATTATCGGTCGTTTTTTGGTTTGCATGAATAGATCCAATAAATAATCAGCTCTGCTTGGCCACCTCCCTTACAGGCACCGCTCGGCGCCGCCTGTTCCGTAAGCGATCCTTTTGAAATCGGATACTGTCCAATTTATAGACAATTTACGTCAGGAAAAGTGCCCAAATTTGTCATTGTGAGAGCGTTTTATCAATTATGGCCACGTCCAGGACTTCTGCCGCTGCACCTCCTTAACCCACTGATAAAGAATACGTTTAGCAAGATCCCCATGCATGCCCGACCAAAATTTAAGGTGGCATGATAATTGATGATATTTAATGGTCGGCATCCAAGATGACGGCTGTTGACAGCGTAAGCGTCCCGAACGAGCGCCGCCGTCTTCGCATGGACCAATAGGAAGGAAAGCGGTTGTGAATAACCTAAAGCTTGAACGCCCATGTGCCGAAAACAATTCAGGGCTTATTTCCAATGGCCCCTCCGACGACTGGATTTGTACCTGGGTGAAGCTATGGTGTTGAGGCGGAACAGCATGGGATCTAAAGATAAAAAATTGCCTGGTGGGCAACGTTGCTCGCAGGCGGGCATCTGCTTGGAAGCACTGGAGCCCCGACTGCTGCTTTCCGGCACCTGGGGTGCCGGTGTCGACGGTGCCGTATCCGAAAACCAGACGGACGCCGACAGCGGCCTCAACCAGGACACCGTGGTTGCGGCCACCGATACGACCCAACAGACCGAAACAGACGCCAACAGCCCGAACGACTCGGCCGGGAACGTTGACCTGCTGACGGATGCCCCGGCGCTGACCGTTTTCGGCAGCCCGGTGTCAGGAACGGACGAAACACTGTCCGCCGACCAAACAGCGGCACCGATGGAAGTTTCCGAAACAACTACCGGCAGCGATTCAGGAGATGCAGCAGCGGCTGCCGAATCGACAACTGACGAGGCAGAAGCCGTTGGCACCCACGAGCTGGTCCTGGTCAACGACAACGTGGCTGATTACGAGCAACTAATTACCGGCCTGGAAAGCGCATACGAGAGCCGCACCATCGAGGTTGTGGTTCTGGATGCCAGCCGCGACGGCATCGCCCAAGTCAGCGAGATATTGGCCGAACGCTCGGACCTAACGGCCATACATTTTATCACCCACGGCTCGGACAGTCAGGTCAAGATCGGAAACACGTGGTTGAACAACGACACCCTACAGGCCAGCAGCGACGCCGTTGCCGGTTGGGGAGATGCCCTGAGCGAAACCGGCGACATCCTTTTTTATGGATGCAACCTCGCTGAAAGCGATGCAGGTGTAGGCCTGATCAACGACCTGAGTCAATTGACGTCGACCGACGTGGCTGCATCGGATGACTTGACCGGACACGCCAGCTTCGGCGCTGACTGGGACCTGGAGTACACGCGCGGTTCAGTGGAGACATCAACGGCCATCAGTGCTCTGGCACAAGACGCCTACGAAAATACCCTGGCAACCTACACAGTAAGCTCACTGGCCGATTCCGGTGCCGGCACACTGCGTCAGGCCATTCTGGATGCCAATGCCAACGGTGGCGCCGACACCATTGAATTCACCGTCGCTGGCACGATCAACTTGTCCAGTGCGTTGCCGGCAATCTCCGAACAGGTCAGCATTGATGGTTCCAGTGCACCGGGCTATGCGGGAGATCCGGTGATCAACCTGGACGGCAGTGGAGTGACTGCCAACGGCCTGCACTTTACCAGCGGCGCCGACAACAGCAGCGTCAGCGCATTGATGATCACCAATTTTACGGGCAACGGCATCCAGGTGGACGCAGGCGCCGACGGCATTACCATCACCGGCAACTGGATCGGCACCATCGGTACCGGCACCACCGGCGACGGCAACAGCAATAACGGTATCAACGTGCAGGGCGCCAACACGGTGATCGGCGGCACTGGTGCCAACGATGGCAATGTAATCACCAACAACGGCAACGAAGGCATCAACGTCACCGGCAGCGGCGCGACAGGGACCATCATCCAGGGCAACATCATTGGTCTGGACCCGGATGGCGCTACCGGTTCGGGCAACGCCGATGTCGGCATCGCCCTGCTGTCCGGTGCGAACAACACCACGATCGGCGGTTCAACCGCTGCAGCGCGCAACATCATCTCGAACAACTATGAAGGCATCGAGATCAACTCGGATAACAATACCGTTCAGGGCAACTACATCGGTCTCGACATCACCGGTACGCTGGACCGGGGCAATCGCTCGGACGATGGTGTCGAACTGCAAAACGGTGCATCCGGCAATCTGATCGGTGGCGCCAATCCCGGTGAAGGCAATGTCATCTCGGGCAACGCCGGGGCTGGTATTTATGTCACCGGTTCCGGTACTGATGCAAACACCATCCAGGGCAACCTAATCGGCACCAATGCGGCCGGCACTACCGGAATCCAGAACGACAGCAACAACATCGATATCAACCAGGGTGCGACCAATACCGTGGTTGGCGGGATCGTGGATGGTGCCGGTAACGTCATCGGTGCGACGGGCAGTGACGGCATCACCATCTGGAGCGGCACCACCACCGGCACTATCGTGCAGGGCAACTATGTCGGTACCGATAAAACCCAGACCTATGCCTTTGGCGCCAACGACGACGGCATTCAGATCAGCGGCGGTTCCAACAACAACCTGATTGGTGGCAATCACCCCGGTGCGGGCAATGTTGTCGCCAATAATGGCGGTGACGGTTTACGAATAAGCGATGCCACCACCACAGACAACACCCTGCTCGGTAACCTATCGTACAACAACCTGTCGAGTATCAATATCGATGCCGCGGCCAACGGCTCGCTATCTGCACCGACGTTGTCATCGGCCGACGCAGGTGCATCCCAAATCACGATAAGCGGCAGTTACAGCGGCGCCGCCAATGATTACTACCGTATCGAGTTTTTTGCCGATGATGGCGGCGTACAGACCTATCTGGGATTCGCCAATATCGCCACCGACGGCAGTGGCAACGCGACCTTCAGCGAGACCCTGAGTGCCAGTGTCGCGGCCGGCGCGACCATTACTGCGACCGCAACCGACACCGATTCGGGTTATGCGAATTTCACCAACTCGTCCAACCTGTCCACGGGTATGGTTGCAGTTGCCGTTGACATAACCAGCAACCTGGAACTGCATCTGGAGTTTGAAGACGGCTCCGGGACGACCGCCACCGATTCATCCGGCAACAATAACGACGGCACCATCAATGGCAGTGCGACCTGGACGACCGGAGCGATCGGTGGTGCGCTGCAGGTCGATTACAACGATGGCACCGACTATGTTCAGCTGCCCAACTCGACGACGTTGGATAACGTGCAAGAGGGCAACTACACCCTGGCCAGCTGGTTCAATCCAGGCTCGACACCTCCGGGCAGCGGCAGTGATGCCGATGCCTACTACGGCATCCTGACCAAGGTAGGCTGGAACAACGGCCTGTATTACGGTAACGACAACCATTTCTATTTTACCCACTACCTGACCGGCGACGTTCCCGTGGACGTCGTCAGTACAGATACTTTCGCACCCGGGCAGTTCTATCATGTCGCGGGGGTGGTGGATAAAGATGCCGGAACCGTCGAGTTGTACGTCAACGGTCAACTGCAGGGATCAGCAAACTTCACCGCCGGAACTGACGCACGGGAGTACGGCACCAACACCTGGAAAATTGGTGTCACCAACTCGGGCGGCGGCAGTTGGTCATGGCCCGCGGACGGCGCGTTTGACGACGCCCGCATATACAGCCGCTCACTACAGGCCGCTGATATCGCCGAACTGGCCTATACCAATAACACACCGACCGATCTGCAAGTATCTACCACCACCAGTGGCGGGTTGAGCCTCAACGAGGACGGCGGCGATGATGCCTACCTGATCGCCGATAACGGCGGGGCGATCTTCGGCGGCATGACAGCGCTTACGGCAGAAGTCCGCTTTTCAATGGACGCGTTTCCCAATAGCACAAACTTCTTCTCCTATGCAACGGCAAGTGACGACAACGTCGTCAAGTTCAACATCCGCGACAACGGCGATCTGAGCTTCGCGATCAACAGCAACTATGCCTTCTCATCAGCCATTGATTTCCGCACGTTGGCCGATGGCGATCCGCATACTTTGTCAGTGACCTGGAACAGCACAGGCGGTGCTTGGGAGATGTTTGTGGACGGCGTCTCGGTTGACGACTCAGCAACGCATGGGACGACACTTGCGGCCGGTGCCACCTTGGCGGGTAGTGGCACCCTGGTGTTGGGTAACGACCAGGACAGCGTCGACGGCGGCTACGATACGACATCCGAGGCGGCCGCCACGCTGCACGACGCGCGTATCTTCAATGTTGTCAGGACCGATCTCGAGATCGCCAGCAATTATGCCTCCACCTTGCCGTACGATGAAACCGGCATGGTCGCTAACTGGACGTTCAACGACCTGTCAAGCGATGGTGTCATCACCGATACCGTCAGCGGCAACAACCTGACGGTCAAGCATGCAACAGGCGGCGGATTTGTTCCCAGCACGCCGACGCTGACGCTCGAGGTCGACGAAAATGCCGCGAATGGTACACTGGTCGGCAGTATTCATGGTGTCGATGCTGAGCGCAATGCGCTGATTGATTCGTTGCTGGCAGCCGACTCGGATCTTCGCTACAACGCTGAGACTGGCAAGTTTTACAAAGTCGTCGGCGGTGCTCACTTTTGGAGCGACGCCAAGACCATGGCTGAGGCAACGCCCCTCAATACTGTGAATGGACAGCTCGTCACGATCCGGTCGGCTAGCGAAAACGTCTTTGTGACTGACCTTATGAATAGCACCATAGGCTACTCGGCCTGGATCGGTGCGACCGATGCCAGTGTCGAAGGTGAATGGAGATGGGTAAATGGAGGCGGGGAGGCCGACGCGTTCTGGAACGGAGATGAGAATGGCTACAATCCTGGAGGTGCCTACCACAACTTCGCAACCGGCCAACCCAATGACGCAGGAAGCAATGAAGACGTAGCGCACCTGGATACTGACGGCACTTGGAGGGATGCTGACCACGATAACCACGATTACTACGGCTACGTGATCGAATGGGATGCCGACGCAGTCCTTGATGCCACACATGCGCTGACATACTCCATCGAATCACAGACCGTGAACGGTGCGTTCGCCATCGATGCGTATAGCGGCCAGATCACAGTCGCCGACGGGTCGTTACTCGACTACGAGACCAATGCGAGCCACAATATTACGGTTCGCGTCAGCGATACAGCCAGCAACTTCTATGACGAAGTATTTACCATTTCCCTCCTGAACGCCAACGATGCGCCGGTCAACACAGTACCGGGCACCCAAACCGTCGATCAGGAGACCCAGACGGCCATCGCGGGCATCAGCGTGGCCGACCCGGATGCCGGGGCGGCCGCCTTAACCACCCGCCTGCAAGTCGGCAACGGTGTGCTCAACGTGACCCTGTCCGGTTCGGCCACCATCAGCGCCGGGGCCAACGACAGTGCCGATCTGACCATCCAGGGCAATCTGACCGATCTCAACGCCACCCTGGCCAGCCTGCAATATACCGGTAACACGGGCATCAGCGGCACGGCCGCCGACACCCTTGTCGTGACCACCGATGACGACGGCAACACCGGCACCGGCGGCGCCCGGCAGGATGTGGACAATATCCAGATCGATATCACCGCTGCCAACAGCGCCCCTGTGATTACTTCCAATGGCGGCGGCTCCTCCGCCAACATCAACGTGTCCGAAAACACCACCGCGGTCACCACGGTAACGGCGACCGATGTGGACGGTGATACACCCACTTACACACTCATCAGCGGTGCAGATCAGGCCAAGTTCGATCTTGATCCCAATACAGGCGTTTTAACCTTCAAGACGGCGCCGGATTTTGAGAATCCAACCGATGCTAATCTTGACGGAACCTATGAGGTGGTGGTGTTGGTCACCGACGGTGTCGGTGGAACCGACACCCAGATGATCAATGTCACCGTCACCAACGTCAACGAAGGCCCGGACCAGTACGTCCCAGTTAATGAAAATACCATTTTGGTTGCCAACGTATGGGCCGGCGACCAGGATGCCCCCCCCTATGGCATTGTCGGCGGTGCCGATGCTTCCCTGTTCCAGATAAGCCACGACCCGATAGGCAAGCGATTTTACTTGATGTTCAACGCACTGCCCAATTTTGAATCGCCGACGGATAGCGATAGCGACAACGTTTACGAAGTGACGGTCAATTTCAATGATGTCCATTATAACTACTTTGTAACGGTCAACGACGCCAACGATGCGCCAACGGGCCTGCCGGTGATCACCGGGACGGCCACCGAGGACCAGACCTTGACGGTGGACACCAGCGGCATCGGCGATGAGGACGGCCTGGGCGGATTCAGCTACCAGTGGCTGCGCAACGGATCGGCGGTCTCCGGCGCCACCGGCAGCACGTATACACTGAGCGATGCCGATGTCGGGACGCAGATCAGTGTCGAAGTAAGCTACACCGACGGTTTCGGCGCCAATGAAACGGTGACCAGCGCCCAGACAGCCGCTGTGGCCAACATCAACGACGCCCCGGTGCTCAGCGGCGCCGGCATGTATCTGACCGCGCTTAGCGAGGACCCCGTTGCCAACGATGGCGACCTAGTCTCGGCTATCATAGCCAGGGCCGGTGGGGACCCCATAACTGACGCTGATACCGGTGCATTGGAAGGGATCGCCATCTTCAGCCTCTCCAACGCCAACGGCACCTGGCAATTCGACATCGGTTCCGGCTGGCAGGACGTGGGTTCGGTTTCGGTAAGCGAATCCCTGTTGCTGCGGGACACGGACAGCCTGCGCTTCGTCCCCAACGCCGATTGGAACGGCACAGAGATGTTCACCTTTGCCGCCTGGGATCAAACCTCGGGAACGGTCGGCACCAAGGTCGATACGTCGACCTTTGGGGGTACCACGTCCTTCAGTGTCGGTACGGCCATTCCCAGCATTACTGTCAACGGAGTCAATGACGCGCCAGCCGTGACCAATCTTGATGGCGATGTGCTCAACTACACCGAAGGCGATGGCACCGTTGTTATCGAACAAGGCGGCGATGCTCTGGTGACGGATGTGGACTCCGCCAACTTCTCAGGCGGGACATTGACAGTGGAGTGTGACAGCGGGTTGCAGGCCGCCGAGGATGTCTTCTCATTCCGCAATCAAGGTACGGCTGCTGGTCAAATTGGGGTGAGTGGAAGTGATGTGACCTACGGCGGCACCGTCATCGGTACCTGGGCGGGCGGCACCGGTGTCGATCCGCTGACCGTCACGTTCAATTCGAATGCCACGGCTGCGGCGGTGACAGCGTTGGTTCGAAATGTCACCTATCAGAATACCGGCCTGGACACACCGACGGCAGGAGCCCGCAGCGTCACCATGGACATCACCGATGGCGACGGCGGTGCCTGCCTGACGCAAAATCTGACGATCAACGTTGCTGCCGTTAACGATGATCCTACTATTACATCCGACGGCGCAGGATCGACCGCCCACGTCAGCGTACCGGAAAACACCACTGCCGTGACCACCGTCACCGCAACCGATGCGGAAGGAAGCACACCGACATTCAGCATCACCGGTGGTGCCGATCAGGGCTTGTTCGATGTCGATCCCAACAGTGGTGCGCTGAGGTTTCTTGCCGCACCAGACTTCGAAGGGCCCGGCGACAATGTCTATGAGGTGGAGGTCACCGCCGCCGACGGCAATGGCGGCAGCGATGCCCAAATGATATCGGTGCTGGTCACCAATGTTAGCGAAAACACGCCGGTGGCTAATGCCGACAACTACAGTGTGGACGAGAACACTACGCTGGCCGCCGACTGGTGGGACAGCAGCTGGAGCCACCGTCAAACGTTGACATTCGATAATCTGGCCCAAGCGGAAACCCTGACCGACTTCCCGGTGCTCGTGGTGCTCAATGCCAGCACCATCGACTACACCCTGACCAACGACGACGGCTCGGACCTGCGCTTCTTCGCCGCTGACGGCACGCCACTGGCATACGAGATCGAGCAGTGGAACGAGAGCGGCGATTCATCCGTGTGGGTGCGGGTGCCACAGATCACCGGCAATTCCGACACCGACAGCATCACCATGTACTACGGCAACGCCGCGGCCCAGGCGCCAAAGACCGAAAGTGTCTGGGACAATGACTTTGTGGGCGTCTGGCACCTCCATCAGGACCAGGCCGGCTCCGGCAACACCCTGGTGTACAGGGATGCCACCACCTATGGCAACCACGGCATCGACCGCATCACTGCCACCGGCCAAGAGGGCCAGGTGACCGCCGGCCAGGAATTCGGCACCAGTGACTGGATCGAGATCGATCATGACGACAGCCTCAACCTGACCGAGTCGATGACCTTTTCGATCTGGATCAAACCGGATACGGACACTGGGCTATACAATCGTGTGCTCGAAAAGGGGTTGTGGGGCTTTAACACATCCTACTACCTGGGCACCGGTACCGGCACCAACGACCTGCTGTTCTACATGAACAACCAGACCATCATACAGACGGCCGATCATGCTTTGACCGTCGGTGTCTGGCAGCACGTGGCGATGTCCTACACGGATAATGGGGATGGCACCGGTAGCGCCCGGATGTACATTAACGGGGCCGAAATCGCTACGGGCAACTATGCTGGCGGCGCCATACCGGGAAACACCGGCCGCTTGGCCTTCGGCCACGATGATCCTCAGTACGACTTCGACGGCTCCCTGGACGACATCCAGATCTCCAAAACCGATCGCAGTGCCGACTGGATCGCAGCGCAATACCAGGCCACACGCAATCAGGCCGGCAGCGAATTCGTGCAGTTCGGCGCAGTGGAAACCGCACCGGCCACCGACGGCGTGCTGACCAATGATACGGATGCCGATGGTGATCTGTTGAGCGCCTCACTTGTCTCCGGGCCCGGCAACGCTGCTGCCTTTACGCTCAACCCGGACGGCACCTTCAGCTATACGCCAAATGCTGACTTTGTCGGCACTGACACCTTTACCTACAAAGTCAATGACGGCGGTTCCGATTCCAACATTGCAACCGTGACCATCACCGTCGACCCGGTCAACGTTGCACCGGTTGCTGTCAATGACAGCTATACCGCGGTCGAGGGTGTTCCTTTTACGGCCGAATTGGGTTTGAACGATCTGCTGCAGAACGACACCGATGTGGACGGCGACACGCTGTCGGTCAACACCACACCGTTTTCCGGGCCGTCCAACGGCTCGCTGGTGCTCAACGCCGACGGCACGTTTACCTACACCCCCAACACCAACTTCAACGGCACGGATTCCTTCGTCTACGAGGTCAGCGACGGCAACGGCGGCACTGCCCAGGCCACCGCCACCTTCACGGTACAACCGCGCGAGGTCAAGATCCTGTTCACCAGCCAATCCGACGTCAACAACAGCAAAGTGCCCGGAATTACCTCCTGGGATGCGGGTGATGTACTGGGTATCGGCGAGCCCAACCTGTCCTTCGAACCGGCCGGTTCCGACGGCAGCGTAATGCCGTACATGGACCTTGAGATATTTGCGGCCAGCAACAACATGACCATCAACGGCCTGCACTTCGTCAGCAACGACATCACGGTCGGCGGGGCCAACAGTGTCACCCTGCAACGGGGTGACCTGCTCTTCGTTTCCGACAACAACGAGGTGATGACCAGCACGAACAGCCTTGCGATCAATGCCGGCGACGTGATCGTTTTCCGCCCCGATGCCATCGACGACTACACCTCCGGAACATTCATCCACTTGCTTGACCAGCCCGGTACGGCCAAGACCACCGGTATTACCCTGGTCGAGAAAGACGTGCTGATCGGCGATGTCACCCTGTCGGCGGGCACCTTCCTGTTTACCCAGGAAAGCGTTGTCGAGGAGAGCAGCATCTACCACTTCTCGGCCGATGACGTCGGCGCCGGCACGACCACCGGAACTGTATCCACCCTGATCAGCAGCGTGGATATGGGCGTCAACTGGAACAACTTCGTCGGCGTCATGGTGATCAACGAAGACCTGCATCTCAACGGTGCCACGGTGCCGGCCGGCTCGATCGTGACGACCCTGTCCGGCGGTGATTCGTTCGTCGGCGACAACGGCATTGCGATAAATGAAGATGAGATTTTCTACCTGACGGTTACATCCACCACGATGGGATCAGGCACCACCGTAGCGGATGCCACGCTGCTGTTCGATGGCGGTGATATCGGGCTGAACAACAGCAGCAAGAAAATACGCAGCCTGGCCCTCATAGAGGAAGTCGGCACGGCTAATGTCGATCCAATCATTACCCTGCCGGGCGGGGGCATTAACTATACCGAGGGTGATCTGCCAGCACTAATTGATGCGACCGCAACGTTGATCGATCCGGACAGTGCTGATTTCGATGGCGGCCTCCTGCGGGTGGCGATTGCCGGCAACGGCACTGCCAATGACCGGCTGGCGGTTCGTCATGAAGGCACGGCCGCCGGACAGGTCGGTGTCTCGGGCAACAACGTGACCTATGGCGGCATCCTGGTTGGCAATTTCCTGGGCGGTACTTCCGGGACCGATCCGTTGTATGTCTACTTCAATGCCAATGCCGATGTGGCTGCCGTGCAAGCCGTGATGCGCAATATTACCTTCCAGAACACCTCGTCGACACCTTCGATAGCCCAGCGCACCGTTGAGTTCACGGTAACCGACGGCGACCTGGGTGCCAGTACCGCAGTTACGACTACAGTGGATGTCACCGACCTGGTTTCCGGCAGTGCGCCGGTGGCAACCGATGACCCGAGCGCCTACAGCGATGTTGTTGCTTCGCACAATCCTTTGAGTTACTGGCGCTTTGGGGAATCGGCCGGGATGACGACCACGGATGCAGGCAGTACTGCCAACAGCGGGACGTTCCACGGCGTCACCTTGGGACAGGCCGGTGCCATCAATGGCGACACCGATACCGCGGTCGGTTTTGACGGTACGGACGATTATATCGAGATCGCCCATGACGATGCCTACCTGCTCGACAACGGGACCATCCAGCTCTGGTTCAATGCCGATGATCTCCTCACCAACCAGGCGCTGCTCTCCAAAGACAGTTCGAATTATGATACGGGCGGACATTTTACCATCCGTCTGCTGACCGATGGCAGCATCGATGTGCGCTTGCAAAGCGATAGCGATGACAATTTTCTGAATTCGGGTGCTGGTACGGTCAGCGCAGGCTCCTGGCATCATGTGGCCGTGTCGTTCGGCTCCGCGGGCATGGAACTATTTGTCGACGGCGTCAGTGTGGACACCAATCCGTATACCGGTGGCCTGGGGACAACATCGGGGGGTATCGGCAACTATGAACCCATGGCGATCGGGGCTTCCACCTGGACGAGTGGGGACGGTACCATAACGCCGCTGGTGGACTTTTTCGGTGGCCGTATAGATGAGGTCGCCATTATGGATCAGGCGCTCAGCGCCGAACAGATCCAGGATATCTATGCGTCGGCACTGCAGAATTACACGACCGCGGAAGACACCCCCTTGGTAGTCAGTGCAGCGCAAGGCGTGCTGATCAACGATTCGGATGCGGATGACGACCCCTTGACGGCGGTGCTGGTCAGCGGGCCGACCAATGCCGCGGCGTTTACCTTAAACGCCGACGGTTCGTTCAGTTACACCCCATCGGCGAACTTCAATGGTACCGATACGTTTACCTACAGGGCCAATGACGGCGGTTCCGATTCCAACATCGCCACTGTGACGATCACCGTCACCCCGGTCAACGACGCCCCGACCGGGACGACCCTGATCGTCGCGGCCAATGAAGAGACGGCCACAGCCATTGATATCAGCGGCAACGTTTCTGACGTCGACGGAACTGTTGATCTGAGTACTACCACAGTCACTTCAGGACCCTCGAACGGTGTGTTGATCAACAACGGTGACGGCACCTTCACCTACAGCGGTAATACCGATTTTCTCGTTACTGACAGCTTCACCTACACGGTGGAGGATAACGATGGCCAGG
>JAAUYD010112392.1_pt1 | contig 18403 bp, 18 predicted proteins | sample 7278101 | NCBI WGS metagenome assembly JAAUYD01 (sample SAMN14350128, study PRJNA611818) | marine sediment metagenome | isolation source: surface marine sediment (0.6m) | place: French Polynesia: Moorea | collected 2018-08
CGGTCAGAAACGAAACCAGTTCGTAGGTCTTGTCTGCCGAGGCGATGGCGCGGGATTGAACGCCGGTGCCTTCTCCAAACAGTTTTGGATAGTGCTTCTTCAGCATACCGGCGCAAGATCCAGACGGTGCCACCACATACTCGTATGGCTCAAACGTGCGAATGGTGCGCTCGGCGATCTCCTTTGAGGTCTTGCGGTCGCCACTGTTGTAGGCCGGCTGCCCGCAACAGGTTTGCACATCCGGCACCTCCACAATGCACCCGGCTTCCTCCAAGAGTTTGACCGCCGCAAAACCCACAGAAGGCCGGAAGATATCCACCAGACAGGTGACAAACAAACCGACCTTTATTTTCTTATCGCTCATACCGCCTCCTCAGCCGCCCTGGCCTGTTTAGTGCCAGTCCGGTGAACCGTCTCAAGCCGCCGCTCCGCAGTGATCTGCCTGGAATGCGCCCGCTCTGCTGTTTCTCGAGCCGCTATGACATATGTCATGTGCTGCTCTGCCGCCAGCTTGGCGGCCTCTGCATCCCCGTTCAAGACGGCGAGATAGATCGCGCGGTGCTGCTCCAGCAACCGGTCACGCGCGCCTGGATTTTCGTAAAGCAGTTTCCGGTTGTGGAACACTCCGGCTTTCAAGAGGGCATAGATGCTGCGCAGGGTTTGGATCAGAACGATGTTGTGGCCCGCATCAACGATGGCGCTGTGAAACTCCACATCGAGCTTGGCCTCTTCTTCTGCGTTCTGGCGTTCATGGGCCGCTTCCATGCGCGCAAAGATGTTCTCCAAGATCGCCCTGTCGGCGGGCGTGGCGCGTTGTGCCGCGTAGCTCGCGGCGATCCCTTCCACCTGTTGGCGAAACTCAAGATAATCTGCCGTGGCCTTCTCATGCTTGCCGAACAGGGGCACGATCGGTTCGGCAAAAACCGACCCCATCACATCCGCCACATAGGTGCCGCCTCCCTGGCGGGCGATCAGAAGGCGGCGTTCCTCCAGTTCGTTCAACGCATCGCGCAGGCTGGGACGTGAGACCTCAAGCGTCTTGGCCAGCTCCCGCTCGGGCGGCAGCTTGTCGCCGGGCTTCAGAACGCCCTCCAGAATGAGGGCCTCGATCTGGCGCACCACCGCATCGGAGACTTTCACCTGTTCTATGCGTTGGAACATGGACATTCTCTAAAACAAAACGGGCACCCGTGCTTGGGCACCCGTTATAACGATGTCGGAGAAAATTGGTCAACACAAAAGACCAATTTGCCATCCGCAGCAGCAACCGGCCCTGGTGGGCGGGCTACTCAGCTTTGGTAAACTGCTTCAGGTAGGCCACCAGATTCACCCGGTCGTTCTCTTTTTTAAGGCCGGCGAAGGCCATTTTCGTGCCCTTCACGTACTCACGTGGTTTGATGAGGTACTCCAACATGACCTCCTCGTTCCACACCAAGCCCTCTTCGCCCTTGGCAATCATTGCCTTGGAATACTTGTAGCCGTCCAACGAACCGGCTGTGCGGCCAAACAGGTTAACCAGATGTGGTCCAACCTTGTTCTTTTCTTTTTCAACTTCGTGGCAAGCTTTGCACTTACGGAAGACCTTTTCGCCTTTCTTAATGTCTGGCTCTGCCGCCTGGGCCGAAACCGAGAAAGCGACAGCTGCCATGGTAGCGAGAATGATCTTTGATTTCATATTTGTATGTCCCTTAGCCTAGACTGAACTCACAGGGACAATGGGCTCTTAGACAGTTTGATACAACTGGACAATAGTTCACATGTCCGTGGGGATTGACAGATCTGCGTAAATGGTAAAAAAAACAGACCAAATTGAATGTGTGAGGCACCATGTCAAATCTGAAGATGCCCGAAGTCGATCAAACCGCCCTCGCCCGGCGGCAGGAAATCGCAGCTGATCTGCGCCGCATCGTGCCAGGCGAAGGGGTGATCGACGAGGCCGAAGAGATGCGCGCCTACGAGAGCGACGGCCTGACCGCCTATAAGCAGGTGCCGTTGCTCGTGGTTCTGCCAGAGACCGTTGCGCAGGTTTCCGCAGTGCTCAAATATGCCAACGAAAATGGGATCAAGGTCGTTCCGCGCGGCGCCGGCACATCGCTGTCTGGCGGCGCCCTGCCTTTGGCCGACGGCATTCTTCTTGGCCTGGGCAAGTTCAACAAGGTTCTGGAAATCGACTATGAGAACCGCTGCGCCGTGGTCCAACCTGGTGTGACCAACCTGGCAATTACTCAAGCCGTCCAGCATGAAGGCTTCTACTACGCCCCAGACCCATCCTCGCAGATCGCCTGCACCATTGGCGGCAACATTGCGGAGAACTCCGGGGGCGTGCACTGCCTCAAGTATGGTCTGACCACCAACAATGTGCTTGGCTTGGAGGTGGTGCTGATCACCGGTGAGGTTGTCCGTATTGGCGGCAAGCATCTGGATAGCGAAGGCTATGACCTTATGGGGCTGATGGTGGGCTCTGAAGGTCTGCTTGGCGTTGTCACCGAGGTTACGGTGCGCATTCTCAAAGCGCCCGAAACCGCCCGTGCCGTGCTCGTCGGGTTTCCCTCCAGCGAAGATGCCGGACAATGCGTGGCCGACGTTATCTCCAGCGGCATAATCGCCGGCGGGATGGAGATGATGGACAAGCCCGCCATTCATGCCGCCGAAGAGTTTGTTCAGGCCGGCTATCCGCTTGATGTGGAAGCGCTGCTCATTGTGGAGCTGGATGGTCCTGAGGCGGAAGTGGACCATCTGATTGAGCGGGTCTCGCAAATCGCCGAGAAGAACAATTCTGTGTCCATGCGCGTCTCCACGACGGAGGCTGAGCGCGCGAGCTTCTGGGCTGGCCGCAAAGCCGCCTTCCCGGCCGTGGGCCGCATCTCTCCGGATTACTATTGTATGGACGGGACCATCCCGCGCCACCAGCTGCCCAAGGTGCTGGGGCGCATGAATGAGCTCTCCGAGCAATATGGCTTGCGCGTCGCCAATGTGTTCCACGCGGGCGATGGCAATCTGCATCCGCTGATCCTTTATGATGCCAACGTGCCGGGCGAGCTGGAGAAGGCGGAAGAGTTTGGCGCCGACATTCTGACGCTCTGTGTTGAAGTGGGCGGCGTGCTGACCGGCGAGCACGGTGTCGGGGTGGAAAAGCGAGATCTTATGCCCACTATGTTCACTGAGACCGATCTAAACCATCAACAACGGGTCAAATGCGCGTTTGATCCGGACGGTCTGTTGAACCCGGGCAAGGTGTTTCCCGAACTGCATCGCTGCGCGGAACTTGGCCGCATGCACATTCACAAGGGCCAAGTGCCCTTCCCGGACATTCCCAGATTCTGAGCCTGCCACATGTCGTCCACCCTCAAACCAGAAGACGCCGCACAGCTTCACGATGCCGTAAAATGGGCAGTGGCTGAGGAAAAGCCGCTGGACATCGTCGGGCTTGGCACGAAGCAGGCGATCGGCCGGCCGGCCCAGCATGAGATCACCCTGGACCTTTCCGCCCTCACCGGCGTGACCCTCTATGAACCAGAGGAACTCGTCCTGTCGGCCCACGCCGCAACGCCCCGCGCGGAGGTCGAACAATTGTTGCGGGACAAAAACCAGGAATTTGCTTTTGAGCCACCGGATCTGTCCGCCCTGCTGGGCTCCAGTGGGCCGGGCACGCTGGGCGGCATGGTGGCCAGCAATCTGGCAGGGCCGCGGCGCATCAAGGCAGGTGCGGTGCGCGATCATTTTCTCGGCTTCTCCGGTGTATCGGGGCGCGGGGAGACGTTCAAGTCGGGAGGCCGGGTGGTCAAGAATGTAACGGGGTACGATCTGCCGAAGATCATCGCCGGCTCTTGGGGCACGCTCGCCGTCCTCTCAGATATCACCTTGAAGGTGCTGCCGGCGGCGGAAACCGAAAGGAGCTTCGCCCTGGAAGGGCTGAGCGATGAGGTGGCGGTTGAAGCCATGTCCCGGGCGTTCCAGTCATCATGCGAGGTTTCCGGCGCCGCCCATTTGCCGGAAGGCCTGTTGGGTGACGCCGCAACCGTTTTCCGGATCGAAGGCATCGGTCCATCGGTGGAGTACCGCCTGGAGAAACTGGCTGAGCTGCTGAAAGGCCTAGGTTCGTCTGAGAAACTGGACACCAACGCATCTAAGGATCTGTGGCGGTCCATCCGGGATGTAAGCTTCTTTGCCAACGGATCGGACCGGCCCGTTTGGCGCCTTTCGGTCCCGCCCATGGACGGGCCAAAAGTGGCCGCCGCCATTGCGGCCAAGTGCGAGGCCCGCTGGTTCTTCGATTGGGCCGGAGGACTGATCTGGTGTGAGGTGCCTGAAGCGGACAACGCGTCAGAACAGGTCGTCCGCGCTGCCGTGGCCCAGACCAGCGGCCATGCCACGCTGATCCGGGCGCCGCAGGCCATCAGAGCGGCCGTCGACGTGTTCCAGCCGCCCAAGCCCGGCCTCGCGCTCATCACGCAGAACGTGAAGGCGGCGTTCGACCCCAAAGGCATTCTCAATCCTGGCCGCATGTATGCGAGTGCGTAAGAGAACAAAGACCGATGCAAACCAATTTCTCTCTCAAACAACTCGCCGATCCACAATTTGCCCACTCTGAATCCATCTTGCGCAACTGCGTCCATTGCGGCTTTTGCACCGCGACCTGCCCCACATACGTGGAGCTTGGCGATGAGCTGGACAGTCCACGCGGGCGGATCTACCTCATCAAAGAAATGCTGGAGAGCGGCAAGGCCCCGTCCGCTGGCGTGGTGAAGCATGTGGACCGGTGCCTGTCGTGCCTGTCATGCATGACCACGTGTCCGGCCAGCGTGAATTACATGCACCTGGTGGACCACGGCCGGGCCTATATCGAGCAAAACTATCAGCGCCCACTGGCCGACCGCATGATCCGCAAGCTCTTGGAGATCGTGCTGCCCAACAAAACCTTGTTCAGAGCTTCCCTCATCATGGCCCGTCTCGCCCGACCCTTCGCGGGACTGTTCAAAGCCATCGGGCCCCTGAAACCCCTGGGCGCCATGCTGGAGCTTGCTCCAAGCAAATCCGCTCCCACCACCCCCACCTGCAAGCCGGGCACATTCAGCCCGGACGGTCCGCGCAAGGGCCGCGTGGCCTTGCTCACCGGCTGCGCTCAGCCCGTGCTCAATCCAGGCATCAACGAAGCCACGGTCCGCCTCCTCAATCGGCTGGGCATTGAAGTGGTGGTGCCGGCAGGTGTGGGCTGTTGCGGCGCCCTCACCCATCACATGGGTAAGGAAGCGGACAGTCACGCTAGAGCTGCAGCCAATGTTGCAGCCTGGAGCGCGGAACTTGAGGGAGAGGGCTTGGATGCCATCATCATCAATACATCCGGCTGCGGAACCACGGTTAAAGATTACGGCCACATGCTGGCCCATGATGAGGCCCACGCCGAAAAGGCCAAGCGGATATCGGAGCTCACTCAAGACATCACAGAGTATCTGAGCGGGCTCGATCTCGCCAATGCCAAAGCTGGGGAGCCCCTGCGCGTTGCCTACCATTCCGCTTGCTCCCTGCAACACGGCCAGCGCGTGCTCACCGAGCCCAAAGCCTTGTTGAAAGGCTGCGGCTTTGAGGTGGTGGACCCGCCGGAAGGCCATCTGTGCTGCGGCTCGGCGGGTACGTACAACATCATGCAGTCAGATATCGCAACGCGCTTGCGTTCGCGTAAGGTGCTCAACATTGAAAGCACACAGCCTGACCTGATCGCCGCCGGCAACATTGGCTGCATGACCCAGATTGCGTCAGGGACCGGCATCCCGGTCGTGCACACCGTTGAGCTTTTGGACTGGGCCACCGGTGGACCTAAACCGGAAGCTCTCACAAAGTGAGGTAAGGTTCCGTAGAGTGGGAAGAGGCCTTGAGCCGGCCGAGTTGATGGTGTTCTTGCCCCTCCGAACATAGTCGTCCAACCCCCATCTCAGGAGAGTGCCGCAGAATGTCTACGCGGGTTAATTCGGGCCGTTTGAGCGTTGCCAAACCGCTTTATGATTTCGTCAATGAGGAAGCCCTTGCCGGCACCGGCGTGGCGGTTGAACAGTTCTGGAGTGCGCTGGATGAGATCACCGCGGACTTGACCCCCAAGAACCGCGCGCTCTTGGAAAAGCGTGCCGATCTGCAAAGCAAGATCAGCGCTTGGCACAAGGCCAATCCGGGCTTCGACCTTGGCACCTACCGGACCTTTTTGAAAGACATTGGCTATCTGGTCCCTGAAGGCGAAGCCTTCTCGGTGGATACCCAGAATGTTGATGACGAAATCGCCCACATTGCAGGCCCGCAGCTTGTCGTGCCGGTCATGAATGCCCGCTTTGCGCTCAACGCCGCCAACGCCCGGTGGTGGAGCCTGTATGATGCCCTTTACGGCACCGACGCCATCTCCGAAGAGGGCGGCGCAGAGCGTGCCGGCGGCTACAATGAAGTGCGCGGCGCCCGGGTCATCGCGTGGGCCAATCAGTTCCTTGATGGCGCCGCACCGCTTGAGGGCGCCGCCCACAGCGAGGCCGCAGGTTTCTCTGTGTCCGACGGCACGCTTCAGGTTGCGCTCACCAATGGCGGCACCACCGGCCTTTCCAACCCGGGTCAGTTCGCCGGCTATAAGGGCGAGGCCGACAGTCCGGCTTCCATCTTGATAAAAAACAACAATCTGCACTTTGAGCTTGTGATCGACCGGACGCACCCGGTGGGCCAGAGCGATCCGGCGGGACGTGCCGATGTGATCATCGAAGCAGCGATCACGACCATCATGGATCTGGAAGATTCCATTGCTGCCGTGGATGCCGAAGACAAGGTGGAGGCCTATCGCAACTGGCTCGGCCTGATGAAAGGCGATCTTGCCGCTTCGTTCACCAAGGGCGGTCAAACCGTTCAGCGCACCATGGCCGAAGACCGGTCCTATTCGGCGCCCGACGGGTCGAACCTCACGCTGCATGGCCGCAGCTTGATGCTGGTGCGCAATGTGGGTCACCTGATGACCAACCCGGCCATCTTGGACGGGGATGGCAACGAGGTGTTTGAGGGCCTGATCGATGCGGCCGTTACAGCCGCCATTGCGCTGCACGACATTGGTCCAGGCGGCAGAAACCTGAACAGCCGCACCGGCTCCATGTATGTGGTGAAGCCCAAGATGCATGGACCTGAGGAGGTGACCTTTGCCTCCGAACTGTTCGGCCGGGTGGAACAGGCGCTGGGCATGGCGCCCAACACCATGAAGATGGGCATTATGGACGAAGAGCGACGCACCACGGTGAACCTGAAGGAGTGCATCCGCGCAGCATCGAGCCGCGTCGTGTTCATCAACACCGGCTTCCTGGACCGCACCGGTGATGAAATCCACACCTCCATGGAGGCCGGCCCCATGTTGCGCAAGGGCGACATGAAAGCGGCTGCTTGGATTCAGGCCTATGAGGACTGGAACGTGGATATCGGCCTGGAGTGCGGCCTCAGCGGCCATGCGCAGATCGGCAAGGGCATGTGGGCCATGCCGGATATGATGGCCGATATGCTGGAGCAGAAGATCGGCCACCCCACCGCCGGTGCCAACACGGCTTGGGTGCCTTCGCCCACAGCGGCTGCGCTTCACGCAACCCATTATCACACAGTCTCCGTTGCCGACCGCCAAGCCGAGATTCAGTCACGCGGCCGGGCGAGCCTTGATGATATTCTCTCCATTCCTCTGGCCGAGCGGCCCAACTGGACCCCGGAAGCCATTCAGCAGGAGCTCGACAACAACGCCCAAGGCATCCTTGGCTACGTGGTGCGCTGGGTGGACCAGGGAGTAGGGTGTTCGAAGGTGCCCGACATCAACGATGTAGGCTTGATGGAAGACCGCGCCACTTTGCGCATTTCTAGCCAGCACATTGCAAACTGGCTGCATCACGACATCTGCACCGAGGCCCAGGTGCGCGAAACCCTGGAACGCATGGCCGTTGTGGTGGACGGGCAGAACGCGGGCGATCCGGCCTACTCCAACATGGCGCCGGACTATGCAGCCAGCATCGCCTTCCAGGCCGCATGTGACCTGGTGTTCAAGGGTGCTGAGCAGCCCAGCGGGTACACCGAGCCGATCCTGCATGCCCGCCGGCTGGAGGTGAAAGCGGCGAGCTAGAACTTGCCGTTATCATTCTTCCATTGATCTTTGGGCGCGATCTTCTCAGCGGTGTCCCAGTGTTCGACAATCTTACCGTCCTTCAGGCGGAAGAGGTCATAGAAGGCTGAATGGACCCCGCCGCGCCGGCCCTCCGAGGCGGACAACACAAAGCTGCCTTCGGCCAGAACGCGGTGCAGGCGCTCATAGCGGATGGCGCGCGCGCCCCGCCCGTCGCGCTCGGAAAGCGCAGCGTGCAAGGTCTCCAGACTATCGTCAAGACGCGGATTGTGTTCCGTGTATCGGCTCTCATCGATAAACTCGCCAAGCCGATCCAGCTCACCTGCGATCAAAACGGCCTCCACAAAGCTGCGGACGCGGGCTCGGTTGGCTTCAGTTTGGTCGAGATCCTCCGCTTCAGTGGGGCCATCCACCATGGAGTGGCCAGCCGGGTTGGGGCCCTGGCGTTCTTGGATGTTATCCCAATGTTCGACCGCTTGGCCCTCTTCAAAGCGGAACATCTCGAAGCCGATTTTGCGGCTGGCAAAATCATATTCCATGTGGGCGAAGACAAAGGCACCATCTTCAAAGCCGCGCACCATATTGACCCGGGGCTGGGTTTTGGCGAGACGGGCAAAGAGAGCGGCAAGCCCCTCGCTGCCTTCGTGGGTCTGCGGATTGTGCTGGATGTATTTGGCCTCATTGACCACCGCAATGGGTTCAGGATCGCCGGTTTCTATGCTCTTCAGAAGGGCGCGGATCTGATCTACTTGGGATGGGGGCATGAGGCTCTCTCCTTGCGTTTGAGTGATAGCGCCGTTTGACGGAGGCGGGAAGCACCTTGCTGCGCCTTCGCGAACACGCCGGCGTTCTCATCGGAGGGAAATCAGCGCTTTGAGTACTCCTCAAAGAGCCCCCTGAGTTCATCCACCGAATCTGGAAATCGGGCAAAGCTGCGCACGGCAGGCACATTCACCCAAGCCATCTTGTCGTCCGTCATCAATTCAACGAACGGCTCGAACAAAGCCGCGTCGTTCAATACCGATGTGCGCAAGTTTATGCGGTCGTCTGCTCCCTCAACCCGGGTGTAGATGAGACTCAAGCATGATTTGCAATAGTAGTGCGCCCGCGGGCCCGAACCGCGACCGCCCCTTTTCAATTCGCCGGAGCAGGAGAACCCGCTGCTTGGAAACAGGGTGGCGAGCGAATAACCGCTGGCGCTCATTTTCTGACAATCGCGGCAATGACACGCCACCGTCAGAAGGGGTGGCTCTGTTATCAGGACCTGCACTGCTCCGCACAAGCAGGAGCCTTCAAAAGGAGGTTTGGGCAGTGTCATTGAAAATCACTCGCTTTCTTGGTGCTTATCCAACACACACAAACCTCGCTCAACGATAGCGAAGCCGCGGGTTGCTGAGGATGGAGGCGCTGTCGGCCAGGAAGTTCAAGGCGATAATGATCACGGCTGAAACGATCCCGCACCCAAGGGCCAGCGGCATGTCGTGCACCCGAACCGCCTGCACAAGCAGTGTTCCCAAGCCCGGGTACGAGTAGACAATCTCAATGATCACCAGTCCGAAAAACAGATTGGCCAGCGACAGCACCGTGGCATTTGAGATAGGGCCTAAGGCGTTCGGAAACGCATGCGCCAGCATAATGCGCCGCCGGCTTAAGCCCTTCAGTTCGGCCATCTCGATGTAGTCGCTTACCAGGATCCGCATGAGCGCTGCGCGGGTCAATCTGAACATGGGCGTCACGGTGACAAAGATCAGCGACAGCACCGGCAGAACGCAGGCGTAAAGCCGCTCCCAGAATGGCAGATCGAGCGCATGCATGGTGTAGGCCGGGAACATGTTCAACTCCACGGCCAGAAAGAACATGACCATATACGCCACCACAAACTCCGGGACCGACATCACGCTCAAGGTTAAGAACGACAGGCCTCGGTCGAACCAGCTTCGCGGGTTCATTGCGGCGGCGATGGAGATCGCCAGACTGAGCGGCACCGTCACCAGTACGGCCCAGACGATTAGGAACATGGAGTTCCCGAGCCGTTCAAGAACCAGATCGGTGACCGGCTGGCGTCCCCACCAAGACATGCCGAGGTCTCCTCGCAGAGCGGCCGTTAGCCACCCCACATAGCGCTCCAGGACACCGGCATCGAGGCCAAGTTCGCGCCGGGTTTCTTGCATCATCTCTTGGGTTGTGGACTGGCCTGCCGTCATAACGGCGAAGTCGCCCGGCGCCGTTTCAACAACGAGAAAATAGAGGACCGTGACCAGCCATAGGGTCAATATGCTCTGCGCAAATCGCGCAGCAAGGAGCCGTATCACGCTCGTGACCTCCGCCAGGACAGACGCTTAGCCCTCAAATCTAACATGCTTGAAGACGTACCCTCATTTTTCGGCAATCGCTTCGGCTCCGTTCTCTGCGTTGATCCGTTCTGTTTTCATTCGGTCTTTCTTCTCCGGTGTTAGGTGGTTTGTCCACATCCCTCGTGCGCCTGCGATGTGTCGTGCACGGCCATGCAAGGCGTCATTGAACGGAGGGAAAAACAATCAGATGGAAGGCCGTGGAGTGAGCGACCAACTAGCGTGCCCGCACGCTCTTTGGACGGCAACTGCGGCTGTCCACGTTCCGCAGCCGCTCTTCGTTCTCGCGCATGTAGCGCCGCGTTTCCGGCAGAGCTTTCTGGTGGCGGGCCATCTGAAGCTGCAGCACGTTAGCATATTCCAAGCGGAATGCAATTTCTGACCCTGCAAGATAGAAATCCCAGATCCGGCAAAGGCGCTCATTATAGATCTGCGCCGCCTTCTTACGGTTTCCGTTAAACCTGTTGCGCCAGTGACGCAGCGTGCGGGCATAGTGGCCCCGGAGCACCTCCACGTCGCAGAGATAGAGCCCGCTCTCCTCAATCTCACGCTGAACCTCAGATAGGGCGGGCAGATAGCCTCCGGGAAAGATGTAGCGGTCAATCCACGTGCTCGTGGGATAGGGCCCGTGCGGCCGGGCAATCGTGTGTATGAGGGCAACACCATCGTCCGACAGCAGATCTTGCACCTTGCTGAAATAGGTTCCGAAATGGCGCGGGCCCACATGCTCGAACATGCCGACCGAGGCGATGCGGTCGAACCGTCCCTCCATCTTGCGGTAGTCCACCTCGCAAATCTCCACCTGGTCGTCGAGCCCGCGCGTGGAGACGCGTTGGCGCGCCACCTCCGCCTGCTCCACCGAAAGGGTGATGCCGGTGACCTTGGCCCCGCACACCTCGGCCATATAGAGCGCCAGGCCACCCCAGCCGCAGCCAATGTCAAGCACATGCATGCCCGGCTCTATGTTGAGCTTGGCAGCAATACGGCGCTTCTTGGCGAGTTGCGCCTGATGCAGCGAGGTCTGTGGGCCTTCGAAGTAAGCGCAGGAATATTGCCGGTCACTGTCCAAGAAGAGATCGTAAAACTTGCCGGAGAGATCATAGTGATGCGCCACGTTGCGTTTAGCGCCCGCAATGCCGTTGGAGCGAGCCGCCCGGCGCAGCATCTGCTTCAGGGCCGCACCAGTGCGCCACTTATAGGCAAAGCCATAATCGAGCTGAGGGATCACCAGCGCCATCACTTCATACAGGCTGCCCGCCTCTACGGTGAGGCGCCCGTTCACGTAGGCCTCACCGAATGCAGGGTCTGGGCGCAGCGCCAAGGCAAGGCCCACTGTGTGGTCATGAAGTTTGACGCAGATCTCCTTGCCCCGGCCATCCCCAAAGCGGTGTTCGGCACCATCTGGATCCAGGACTAAGAGGTTTCCCCGGGTAACGCTCTTACTCAGAAAGTGGTGAAGGACAAAAAACATGCGCACGGCCCTCCTCGTTCGTCGCTCCCTCCGGGATCCTCCTTGTGGTTTCGCAGTCTTTGAGTATAGCGCAAATCAGAGGAAAGTTTGAGTCGGGCCCGTAACCCTCTGGCACCTTTTACTTTTCTAGATTACGCGCTCTCGCGCGAACGGAGGCTGCGGTGTCGGATTTGGCGGCCTCAAGCGCCGCCCTGGCTTCAACCTCAAACGCGGAATGTTGCGCTGCCAGGGACTGCAAGGCGCTCATGGACCAGGCGCGCAGGAACGGTCGTTTATGACCGAGCAGGCCGGAAAGCCATTCAGCCACCTGCTCCGCTTGCTCTCCAGGCACGGTGAGTGCGTCCAACATCTGGCACACATGAAGCTGCGCAGACCAGTGCGTAATCTCCCCCAAACCTGCCAGCAGTGTATCTGTCTGAGCAGGCGACAAACGTTTGCCAGCGTCCAGGCTGGCCTTGAGCAACCAAGTGGCGCCGTCCGAAACATGGCGTTCGTCGTTGGCACTAAGAGCGACCAGTTCGTTTAAATAGTTCGGCACGCTTCCATGTCTGACTTCCGCTTCTGAGAGCAGCGTGATGGCCTTACCATCGAAGGCGCGGAGGTCTTCAAGCAGGGAACCCATGCTCTCAACCTATCAATCCTCTTACGTCCTTGAGAAGCGTCTTCTCACTTGACAAACCTCTCATTTCGACAATACTAGAAATTACGTTCAATCCACGGCTAGCACAGGAGCCCAGATCTCATGAAGCTTCACGTTTCCATGCGGGTAGAAGATCTCGACAAAGCCATCGCATTTTACAGCGCGTTGTTCGGCCAAGAACCCACGATTCAAAAAGGCAACTATGTGAAATGGGACGTGGCGGATCCGGCGGTGAACTTTGTCATTGAATCAGGCAAGGGCGATAGCGGGCTCGATCATCTGGGCATTCAGGTGGAATCTTCCGATCAGCTCGAAAGCATGGCGGAACGGATCCGCGGCATGGATAGGCCCTTCTTGGATGTTGAGAAAGCCACCTGCTGTTACGCCAAGATGGAAAAGGCCTGGGTGAAAGGCGAAGCGGATGACAAGTGGGAAGCCTTCCTCACCCACAGCCACAATGAAGGCGAGTATGGTGAGGACCGGGAAACACAGTTGGACGCCATGTATGCCGCTGTTGAGAAGGCGAGCTAGAACAGATCCAACTGATCGCTTTGGGGGCTGGGCTTTGAGGGCTTCGGCGCTTCGCGCTTGCGCTTCATCTCAGTTTTCACCGGCGCGAAGAAATCATCAGCCGCCGGTCTGAGCAGATCATGGGGCGGGACTTCGTCCCCAAGCCAACGCGCAAAGTCTCCCTGCCCAATCACCACCGGCATGCGGTGGTGGATAGGGGCCAGGGTTTGATTGGCTGCAGTGGTAAGGATCGCCACGCTTTCCAGCTCAGAGCCGTCCGGCCCCATCCAGTGTTCCCAGATGCCGGCAAAGGCCAGCAAGCCTCCATCGGCGCGCGGCACATAGTACGGCACCTTGCGGCCAGGCGCATCGCCCTGCCATTCGTAGAAGCCCGATGCCGGCACCAAGCAACGGCGGCGCCGGTATGCGTTGCGAAAGGATGGCTTCTCAGCCACCGTCTCGGACCTGGCATTGATCAGAGGTTTGCCCGGCTTCACCTCCTTGGCCCAGGACGGCACGAAGCCCCAGCGCACGAGAGCAAAGTGGCGGGCGCCGGTTGGGTCATTCTCCTCATGCCGCACAATGGCCACCGGCCCGCCCGGGGCCACATAGTCGCGCGGTGGAAACTCCACCGTTTCGCCATAGTCGAAATAGGCTGCAACTTCGTCCGAGCTATGCGAGAGATTGTAGAGACCGCACATGGGCGTCACTCTAAGCACGATCAGATGAGCACTCAAACCCCAATCCTCTCTTCTCCCAAGCTGGGTGTCAGCGTAGCCTGCTGGCGGGGCGACAGCGTGCTGCTCGCCCAACGCGGCAAGGCGCCCAATAAGGGTCTATGGTCATTGCCGGGGGGACATGTGGAGTTGGGCGAGCGCCTGGCCGAGGCCGCGCTTCGCGAACTCCTGGAGGAAACCTCCGTCACCGCGGAGTTGGAAGGATTGGCCACCACACTGGACGTTATCCGCCAAGACGAGGGCGGACAGGTCACGACCCACTATGTGATCGTGGTGTTCAAGGCCCGCTGGGTTTCGGGCAGGGCCGTGGCCGGCGATGATGCGGCCGCCGTGCAGTGGCGGCGGGCCGATGATTTGGACGATCTTGCCATGACGCCGCGCACGGCCGATCTGGTGCGCACGATGACGCAGGGTTGATTGGAAACAGCCACGAAAGCGCGGCAGACTTGTCCGCATTATGAGAAAATTGCACTTTTTGCTGATTGTCTGCAGCCTTTTGGTCTTCACGGCAGTCCAGGCAACAGCCAACCCTGACCGCTGGAAGCGGGAGGGCTGGACCACTGACTTTGATCAAACATCCATCAAGCTAACCGAGATCCTCTCTGGCGGGATCGGGCGCGACGTAATCCCGCCCATCGACAGGCCGGCGTTCAAGCCCGTGTCCGAGATCACCAAGCTTGCAGATACCGAGCCGGTGATCGGTCTGGAGATCAACGGCGAGGCCCGGGCCTATCCTCTGCAGATCATGACGTGGCATGAGATTGTGAACGATCAGTTTGGTGATCTGCCCGTTGCAGTCACCTATTGCCCCTTGTGCAACTCGGCGATTGTCTTTGAGCGCACGGTGGACGGGAAGGTTCTGGATTTCGGCACCACAGGCAAACTGCGCAACTCAGATCTGGTGATGTATGACCGCCAGACGCAGAGCTGGTGGCAGCAGTTTATGGGTGAGGCCATTGTGGGCGAGATGACCGGAATGCAGCTCAAAACGATCCCGGCGCGACTAGAATCCTTCGCCAACTTCAAGAACCGGTTCCCCGATGGCAAAGTTCTGGTACCCAACAATGAGGGCCTGCGTGCGTATGGGCGCAACCCCTATGCGGGCTATGACAGTGCAAAATCCCCGTTCTTGTACCGCGGCGACATGCCCGAAGGCATAGAGCCCATGGCGCGGGTGGTGGCCTACCGGGTGGACGGAAAGCTTCAGGCCCTCGCGCTTTCGCTGTTGGCCAAGCAAGAGCGCATGGAAATCGGTGATGTGGTGTTCACCTGGACCAAGGGCCAGAACTCCGCGCTCGACACCCGTGCTATCAGCGAAGGGCGCGATGTGGGCAACATTGTGGTTCAGGAGAAGACGAGCGACGGTCTGAGAGACAAGGTTTACGATGTGACGTTCGCTTTCGTGGTGAACGCCTTCTCCCCGGGCATCGAGATCAAAAAGTAACCTCCGCTCCTCGCGTTAACCTTTAATTGAGCGAGAAGGTGCGCCATTCGTCTTGCGTGGTAAAACAATTCTTACAGGACAGCGGGTTGAGATGCGGTTGGGATCAGCACAACCCGAAAGAACGGGATGAAATTCATGCAAGGGGCGCCCCTTTTCCGCGACAATGAAGCGCCGAGCGCCGATGAGCGCCAAGCGGCTCTGCGTTATCTCTTAGATGCGTGGGAAGAGGCCGTATTCGATGGGGTCGATCCGGACAATCTCGCCACCGCGGCCATTTTTGCAGCCCTCTCCGACATGGTGGACACGTATGGCGAGGAGCCGGTGGCCAAGATGACAGAAGGCTTGCCGGACCGGATCCGGTTGGGCGAATTCACGGTGAACCGAACCACGCAGTAGGCCATCGCGCGGCTCAGCTCGCTATGGTCTCGCTGAACTCAACTGCCTCACCGCCCGCGGGCGTGACGATCTCATCTTCCCACATCACCCGGCGGCCACGGATGATCGTGCCCTTGGGCCAGCCGGTGACCGACTTCCCGTCGAACGGGGTCCAGCCGGCCAGGCTCTCCATCATAGAGTTCTGGATCGTGCGCTCCGCCTTCAAATCCACAATGGTGAAGTCCGCATCATAGCCCGTGGCAATCCGCCCTTTGCGGGCGATCTGAAAGATGCGCTGAGGCCCGTGGCTTGTGAGATCCACAAAGCGTTCCAGGCTAAGGCGCCCGGCGTTCACATGGTCCAGCATTATCGGCACCAGGGTCTGCACCCCAGGCATTCCCGACGGGGATGCAGGGTAACTGGCCGCCTTCTCCTCAAGCGTGTGCGGGGCATGATCGGAGCCCAGCACGTCTACCACACCGGAGGTCAGGCCCCACCAGATGCCGTCCGTATGGCTCTTGTCGCGCAACGGCGGGTTCATCTGCGCCAGATTGCCGAGCTGTTCATAAGCTTCCGGCGCCGATAGGGTGAGATGCTGGGGCGTGGCTTCCACCGTGGCGACATCCTTGTTGGCCGCCAGAAGCGGCATCTCCTCGGCGGTGGAGATGTGCAACACGTGGATACGCGCCTGCGTCTCGCGGGCAATTCGCAGCAGGCGCTCAGTGCACTGGATGGCCGCTCGGGCATCGCGCCACACCGGGTGCGAGGACGGATCACCCTCAACCCGCAGGTTTTTGCGCTCATTCAGCCGGAACTCATCCTCCGAATGAAAGGCTGCCCGCCTGGACGTATTGGAGAGCACCAAAGCCACTCCCTCATCATCCTCCACCAAGAGATCTCCGGTGGATGAGCCCATGAAAACCTTCACGCCCGAACAGCCCGGCAGACGCTCCAGTTCAGGCAGATCCTTGGCATTGTCCCTGGTGCCGCCGATGAAGAAGGCGAAATCGCAGGCCATCCGGTGATGCGCCCGGGCCACCTTGTCGGCATGGGTCTCAGCCGTAATGGTGAGCGGGTTGGTGTTCGGCATCTCGAACACCGCCGTCACACCGCCCATCACGGCGGCACGGCTGCCGGCCTCCAGGTTCTCTTTGTGCTCAAGGCCCGGCTCGCGGAAGTGCACCTGACTGTCGATCACGCCGGGCAGTACATGCAGCCCGGTGCAATCGATGGTTTCGCCTGCTTGATCGACCGAAAAGCTGCCAATGTCGACAATCCGGCCATCGCGCACGGCCACATCGCGCACGCCTTTGCCATCCTGATTGACCACGGTTCCGTTTTTTATGATGAGATCGAATGTGGGTTTCACCGGCTTCTCCTTGAAGAACCCCTCCGGCTTACGTAAGTCTACACCACGTTGCAAGCTGACCTGGAGACCTTTTACACAGATGCCCACATTTGCTCTGTTGCCCTCGCGCGGCGTGATCGCCCTTTCCGGTGAAGAAGCCAGCACGTTTCTCAACGGTTTGATCACCGCGAACGTCGAAGAGGTGGACCAAGGCACCCCCGCCTATGGGGCGCTTTTGACCCCGCAAGGCAAGATCCTGTTCGATTTCTTCATTCAGCGCGATGGGGAGCGCTATCTGGTGGACTGCTCGGCCAGCCAGAAGCCCGATCTGATCAAGCGCCTCACCTTCTACAAGCTACGCGCCAAGGTGGATATTGCGGACCTCTCAGACAGCATGGGTGTGGCGGCTGGATGGGACGGTGCGGAGCTGCCCGGACACGCCTACGCAGACCCACGCAGCGCAGCGGCTGGCACACGCACGGTGGCCGCTCTTGAGGACCTCAGGGGCTTGGAAGATGCTGGCGAGGCGGCCTACGAGGCGCACCGGATCGCCCTAGGCCTTGCGGATTCAGACCGGGACATCGGGTCCGGCGAACTCTTTCCCCATGAGGCCAATTTTGATCAGGTGGGCGGCGTGCACTTCACCAAGGGCTGCTATGTGGGCCAGGAGGTGGTTTCGCGCATGCGCCACAAAGCCAAGGTGCGCAAACGCATTGTCATTGCCCAGGGTGAGAGCGGCCCCCTGGCCAGTGGATCAGAGATCACTACTGACGGAAAAGTGTCAGGAACTGTTCTATCTACTCAAGGCACGGAAGGTTTGGCCCTGATCCGCCTCGACCGCCTGGAAGATGCCTATGCGAACGCCGGCGAGATCAGCGCGGGAGATGCGCGCCTCACCTTCCGCAAACCTGACTGGGCCACATTTGACATGCCGGAGGCGCCGAACTGATGGGGTGGGATCACTCGCTGATTGAACATGAAGACGGACTGAACCGCTGCGGCTGGAGCGGGCTTGAGCCGATCTATGCCAATTATCACGACGAAGAATGGGGCGTGCCGGAATATGACGACCGGGCGCTCTGGGAAAAGCTCATACTGGACGGCTTTCAGGCCGGGCTCTCCTGGATCACCATCTTGAAGAAGCGCGATGGCTTCCGCGAAGCCTTTGACGATTTCAATCCGGAGCTCATTGCCCGTTATGACGAAGCCAAGCAGGCCGAGCTGATGCAGAATGCCGGCATTGTGCGCAACCGGGCCAAGATCGCCGCCACCATCACCAATGCGCAAGTGTGGCTCGACATTATGGAAAGCGGGCCTGGCTTCACCCATTACCTGTGGGACTACTGCGACGGCAAACCGATCCAGAACAAGTTCAAGCAATTGAGCGATGTGCCGGCGGAGACCGAACTCTCCA
>JAAUYD010001931.1_pt1 | contig 18399 bp, 12 predicted proteins | sample 7278101 | NCBI WGS metagenome assembly JAAUYD01 (sample SAMN14350128, study PRJNA611818) | marine sediment metagenome | isolation source: surface marine sediment (0.6m) | place: French Polynesia: Moorea | collected 2018-08
AAGTATTATCTGCTACTATTTATTGAATAAATTAAGTTTTAAATCAATTTGCTTTTGCATTTGTGCGCGTAATTCTTGAGCCTGAAGATAGGTATTTTTGCGTATCTTATGATCTGCAATATTTATATCTGGGAGTAGTTGTGGTTCAATCCAAGACTCAATAAAATAATGCAACTTACTTTTCGCAGCCCAAACACCCATAGATGGGAAAAGAATGAAAACAGGTATAAGAGGTGACAAAGGTAAAAAGGGTAATTTAAATTTTTTTTGTAATTTATTTTGCAATATAGTAATATTTATCGTCCAAGGATGGAGATTTTCATTACCAATACAGATAACTGGTACGATTGGTATCTTATTATTTCGACTTATGCGAATAAAACTCGGATCAAATTTTTCTAATTGATAACGTTTTTGCCAACCTTTACTTGGTCCGCGTAAACCTTCTGGAGCATAGAGCAAGATAGTATCTTCCTCCGCAGCAGTTTGAAAATCTTTCCTTTGAGCTTTGATTCCACCCAATACTTGCGACCATCCTGGTGGTAACCACCAAATCATCCAAGGATGTTCAAATAATGATACACCAGCCAGGGGTTGGACTATCCAGTCTCTTTTCTGACTCAATAAATAGCCTAATCCCAAGAAATCCCACGGGAAACACATTCCTGCATGATTCATTACAAATATTATTTTTCCCGCATCCAGTAATTTTTGAGACAGATGCAACTCCCCACGAAAATAATGCTTGATAATTGGTGCTAAAATTTCTTCTTGAAATACTTGTTGATATTCAGGATTAAATGGGCGATCGCGTTGATGTGGAGAACGACAACCAAGACGCAACCAGCGAAGAAACAATGCGATGTAAAAACCTATAGGGATCAAAAATAGTAAATATTCTAGCCAATTCCAACCATCCCGATCTTGATGATAATGTTGCCAATGGCGATTAAATAAAATCAACCATCCGGGTGGATACCATATACAAAACCAGTCAAACCAGCTAAATTTATATCTCTCAATCGATATATTTTCAAGTTCCGAATGAGGTAAATTTTCGGGATGTCGATTGATGAGCATGGTCATCAGTTCTAATAAATTACCTAACTTTATTTTATTGTAGCTTACTAAATTTTAAGTAGTCTTAACCTGCAATTAAAAATTAACTGCGACTTAACTATATTTGGTCAATTTAGCAAGTAATTCATAAAAATTGCATCATTTTAGATAACACCTTAGATATATACGCTAAAAATTACTCAATAAAACCTCATTAATCTGAATAATTGACTTCAAATAGTCGATTATTACCTAATTTTCATGAAACAGATGAATATCAAAAATTATTCCTTAAGAAAATATTTGCCATTCAAAGATAAGAACATGTATTCATATCTGAGCACTTTAATTGAGCTATTGCAAATTATGGGTAATTCCAAAAAAGATTTATGATGAAATAATTACATTAACAAAATTGACATCTATAAAACTAAAATAGAAAGTTTAAAAACTTCCCGTAATTGCTTGCTGTGATTTAAGTCTGCATTTTGCAATTCTTAATTGATGAGTACTTCAGAGATATTTGATGTTAATAAATATACGAAGCAGTACATGATAAATATCCGAATAATCAACAATTAAATTAAATATAACAACTTGGAAAATCTCATAACTTGCAGGGGGAAAATTTAAGATAAACCTGTACCTTGCGATCGAATATCAAAAATTTAATTTTTTAATCATATTCTTTAATTTCAAAAATCTATTATCCTAAATATTCCATAAGCTAAATAGTTTATTAACCGAACGGAGCAGATAAAAAAATACCTATACTCTTCCTAGTAAAACCTATTATTGAGTACAGGTCAACAACCAAATCACAGTTTATGAAGCTAATATCAGATCATCTATAAAACATAAATTTCAACATCGAAAATTGGGGCATAAAATATAAAAAATGAAATTTTTCAAATCAATATATAGCAAGGAATACAGATTATCTGAAACCTCTATTAATTGTTGCATTATTGTACATAATTCCAATTGAGGTAGATAATAAATTATGTAGCTGAAGTTTCTTAAAAATTCGCCGTGAGTACCAAAACCCAAGAAATTGTCAAAGTTTATGGTAAGTCTAAAGCTACCGACCACTATTTATCGCCCAGCAGACGTGATGGAGTAAAGGTCAATTGGGAAGAGCCATTCTCTTGTATGGTTTATCGCAAAGCAATAGAGCAAACGGAATATAAGTCGGGGAATTCTTTAGAAGTTTTGGATGTAGGAAGTGGAACTGGGGATGGAATTTCTTTGTTGACCAGCCAATTAATGAAAGATTCTGGTCTTAATTTAGATGATGATATTGACTATCTTGGCATTGATATTTGTCAAGATATGTGTGAAACTGCGCGTTCTATTCACTCTCACCGTAAGTACGTGAGGTTTTTACAAGGAGACATTCGTCAAAGTCTTCCTGATGAAGCCTTTGATTTGTACCTTTCTTGCGGAGTACCTTACTCTCATTTAACTCCAGCAGAATTACAAATAGCTTTACAGAACATATTTGAAAATGTCCGCAGCCATAATACTCAATCTGCGGTTGTGATTGATGTGTTGGGGAAATATTCAATTGAGTGGGTATCCAAATGGAACTTAAGTCGTTGGGACTATCGGATGAACTTTTTCCAAAGCGATGGGGAAGCCGATTTTACGCCTATGAGCTTTTACTCAGCTAAAGATTTAAATAAACTAATTCACGAAGCAGCAGCACAAGTCAATTGTAAAATTTCAGGAATAGATTTTTTCGACCGTTCTGTCATGGTTGGAAGACACACATCAACAGGAGAGTTTACTCCAAACTTGTCTCGTTATCGAAATTTAGTAAATAGTTTGATGGATGTAGATAGCACTACAAATTTAGAAGAACTAGTGTTCGATGTAGAGTTGGGAGATGCACCGGCAGAAATTATTGATTTCTTTACAACTTTTCGGGGTTGGTGGAATCAATTGATTATAGAAGCAGCAACACTCTGTGGAGATTCTGTCGATGCTGTTGGATCGACTCTTCCAAGTCAATTTCAGGATTTTAGTGCAGAAGTTAAAGAGTCGATTGATAATTCTCAAAGCAAAAACAGTCGTGCTAGTATTATCGAACCAACTCTGGCGAAATATTTGCACGATTTAGAAGTCTCAACTCAAAAAGGACTAGGAGTTGGACATACTCTGATGGCTCTTGTCAGTATCGGTCAAAATTAACCTAATCTAAGGCTAGTACCAACTTCTGTATAAACACATAACTGCAGAATGAATCTGAAAATATCGAGAGTGATATCGTTTTGAACTGCTTTGGAGTGTTTAATTTGGAGTGTTTAATTTGGAGCAATTCAAAAACTCTAAATATAGCAATCCAGCTTGACTTGCAAGAAAACTAAGTTTTGATAGTGTCATAGCAAACTAAAATTAGTGTATGAGATTATTCTCAAAGCAATATAAACAATTAGTTGAATATTTCTAACATACTGTTTGAAGTTTGCTGTGTAATGATGAGGATGTGTAACGCGCTTGCGCGTTACGCACCATTCATATTAGTATAAATTATGTTTTGGATATCCATATTTTGGAAATCCTTCAAACTAACTCAAAGCTGCAATTAAGGTTTCGACTCTTTGCTTAACCTCACCTCGCACGCGTCTAAATGTTTCGATACCATGACCTTCAGGATCGTCAAGCTGCCAATCTTCAAAAACTTCTCGCGTCAACCATTCCGGAGGTAAGTTTACACCACAACCACATAAAGAAATTACCGCATCGTAATCTTCCGGATTAAATTCACTCAAAGCTTGAGAAGTCTGATTGGCAATATCAATATCAATTTCTGCCATAATCTCCACAGTCTTGGGATCTACATAACTTGCTTCTAAACCAGAACTAGTTACAGAAATTTTCCCCGCTCCTAAAGTTCGAGCAAATCCTTCTGCCATTTGGGAACGACGAGAGTTTTTCTTACAAACAAACATGACTTTTTTCATGGTGTTATTAGCTTTTGATAGATTTATGAGGAAAATTCTTGATTAATATCTGAAGACTTTAACTCAAATTAAAGCTCAAATTAAAGTTCCAATTAAAAATTTTGACAGACAATTTTTATAATTCCTATTTCACGTCTCTAAATCCGTTTGAAAGCACACCATAAACAATAACTGCTAATTGTGCTCCCACAATTGGTGCGATCCAATATACCCAGTGATATTGCCAAATACCTCCAACTAAAGCTGGACCTAAAGAACGGGCTGGGTTCATACTTGCACCAGTAATTGGTCCCATAAATGCAGCTTCAAGTCCCACTGTTAGACCGATCGCCAAACCAGCAAATCCTATATGAGCACGACGATCAAGTCCAGAACCAAAAATTATGAACATCAAAATAAAGGTGAGAACAATTTCTAAAATCAAAGATTGTACCCAATTACCGTTTAGAGGTAAGGTCGCACCTAAATTATTTATCATTCCCAAACTTACTCGCAAAAGACTTGAGGCGGCGATCGCACCTATTAATTGTGCAAAAATATACCACAGGACTCGCTTCTTGGGAAAAAAACCACTTGTCCAAAAGGCCAATGTTACCGCAGGATTGAGATGGGCTCCACTGATATGACCTATACCGTATATCAAGACGGCAACAACGCTTCCAAAAACAAAGCTAATACCCAAATGACTAATAGCACCATCACTGATACCGTTTACCATTACTGCACCAGTACCGGCAAAAACTAAAATAAAAGTTCCTATCCCTTCAGCTAGCACCTCTCGCAAATAATCTATTGGTACTTTAGGTGAATCGTTTTTTTTATTCGCTCTCATCCCTACCTCGGAGATACCGCTTAATGCATTAAAAAAAATTCATGCGTGTATTCATCATGTTATTTCAATAAAAATTGATATGTCAATTAATTATAAGAGCAATTTAGTTTACTCGATTCAGCGTCACAAAATATACTTATCAAAAGACCAAAGCTTCCACTAATATAAAAAAACAAAAGCACAAAATCTTTTAGAGACGTAGCAATATGACGTCTCTACCTGGTTATTTATTTACTTAATAAGCAGCTTTGAATTGATTTGCTCAGTAATTTAATTTACTAGTAATCATCATTACAAGAATGAGCAGGAAGTAACTGACTAAAACGGCGGTAATCGGCTAAATACTGCTCCAAAGTAATAAATTGACTTAAATTAAGACTATAGTAAATCCATCTTCCTTCTTGACGAGTACGAACTAGGCCAGCCAGTTTAAGTGTTTTGAGGTGAAAAGACAACTTTGACTGACTGACTTTCAATATATCGCATAAGTCACAAACACACATTTCTTGTTTGCGCAGTATTTCTAATACTTTGATCCGCAAAGGTTCGGAAAGTGCGTGAAAACCTGCGGCAATCAAATTCGTGTTAATAACGGGAGGTGTCTGTGCTTGCATTACTTAATGTTGCCTAATTGTGTTTTACATTTGTATTCGAATGCAGGCAAAAATAACAGTGCTTAGTAATGTATACCAGCTTGTTTGAATCGGTGTAACGCTTCACCTAATCGCTCGCATTCGGCAATTAAACTGATTCGCACATATCCTTCACCACCGACACCGAATGCATTACCAGGGGTTACAACTACTCCGGTTTGTTGCAATACATCGAGAGCAAAGTCTGTAGAACCAATTTTTGCAGGACAAGGAACCCAGATATACATGGTAGCCTTAGTTTTAGGAATCTGCCAACCCAAATCGGCCAAACCTTTAATCAAAAAATCTCGGCGAGTGCGATATCGCTGTTGTACTTCTTGCAGGTAACTATCTGGCAATTGTAAGGCTGTTTCTGCTGCAGTTTGTAACGCGGCAAAAATTCCATAATCTAAGTTAGTTTTTAATGTCCTTAAACCTTGGATGATGTGGTGGTTACCGACTACAAAGCCAACTCGCCATCCAGCCATATTATAAGTTTTAGACATGGTGTGAAATTCGACACTAATATCTTTAGCACCAGGAATTTCTAACACACTGGTTGGTTGATAACCATCAAAGGCTAATTCGGCGTAACACAGATCGTGGACTAAAAGAATTTCGTATTTACGAGCGAAAGCAACGATTTCTTCAAAAAATTCTCTGGGTGCAGTAGCTGCTGTGGGATTACTAGGATAATTAAAATAAAGAATTTTTGCTTTTTCGGCAATTTCATCCGGTATACTAGCTAAATCAATTAACCAACCGTTATTAGGTTTTAAAATCAGACTGTGAACTTGACCACCAGCAATGACTGGTCCGCGAAAATGTGCTGGATATGCCGGAGTTGGAACTAAAACCATATCGCCAGGATTAATATAAGCGATCGCTAAATGAGCTAATCCTTCTTTAGAACCAAGTAATGGTAAAGCCTCACTGTCTGGATCTAATTTTACGTCGTAGCGACGATAATACCAATTGGTAATTGCTCTACGAAAGTTAGCAGTTCCTTCAAAGGGTGGATAGCCGTGATTGTCTGGATTCTGTAAAGCTTTGATCGCTGCTTCTACCACTGGTTGTGGGGTTGCACCATCTGGGTTACCCATACCCAAATCGATCAAATCTAAACCCTGTTCTCTGGCTTTTGCTTTGAGTTCGTCAAGGCGAGCAAATACATAAGGAGGTAATTTTTGAATACGTTCGGCTGGGGCGATCCAATTTAAACTCATTCTTCCACCTCGCTATTGAGTCCGCCTAAAGGTACACAATTTGTTGATTCTTTAGCGTCAATTGGTGCTGTAGTAGAAACCATTGCTGCCATCAACTGTTCTAACGAAACTGAAAATGGCAATCTATGGATATCAGAACTGGGAGCCAAAGTTATTTGAGCAACATTTTGTAACTGTGTCAAAGTAATTTCACCCAATCCTAAGTCTGCTAATTTTTGCGGCAATTTAATCTCTGCATAGAACTTTAATAATTGTTGTCGAGCGGCTGCTGCTAGTTGATTGCCCTGTAACATTTCTTCTAGGCGTAACTGTACCAAAATTCCGTAGGCAACTTTTTCCCCGTGAATGCTATCACGTCCGCAAACATGGGTTAAACCGTTGTGTACTGCATGAGCTGCAACAGTACGACATTGGGCTCCACCAATTCCACCAATGACCCCAGCCAGTAAAACAGTCGCATCAACAACTTGACACCAAATTTCACTTCCTGGCGATCGCAATGCAGCAGCAGATTTCTGCAATAAAATATCTCGTAAAACTCTTGCTTGTTGAACCGCTGCAATAATCAATGTTTGTTCCGAGTGTCCGCTACTGACGGAAGCTTCGTACCATTTGGCGATCGCATCCCCTATACCCGCAATCAAAGTCCGTTGGGGAGCGGTTTCGATCAACTCATAATCTAATATCAGTAAATCGGGACAGCTTGCTAATCCCACATCATAAAGAAATGCTCCGGCTTCGGAATATACGTTTGACAGTGAAGTCCAAGCGGCACAGGTAGCAGCAGAAGTCGGAATGGTCACTACCGGTAACTGTAATTGATGAGCTAATAATTTAGCTGTATCTAAAGCTTTACCGCCACCTACCCCGACAATAACATTAGCTTTATGTTCCTTGGCTGCTTTTTGCAAAGCTGTCAGACTTGCTTCCGAACAATCTGGAGTGTAATAGCACTTGGCAAAGTCTAGTTCTTTAACATCGATCATTGGCTGCAGTTGGGCTTGAACAAAGCTAAAGCTATTTTTCCCTGCGACCAACAAAGGACGATTTCCCAACTTTTTAATAAATTGTGATGATTCTGCTAAAATTCCATAACCACGAATCACTTTTGTTGGAGCTACTGCAATAGAAAGCAAAGAACTAGAGGTTGGAGTAGATGATTTTTCTGTGACTTTATTAGGCATATAACTAATGAAAAATACCACGACTTCTAGATTGCTAGAAGAACGAAGAAAATTATTCTTTTTGGTGAGATTTTTGATTATTTGACAGTCACTAAGACTTGGATGCTTGTGTTGAAAGTTAATTACTTTATTTTTTAGCTCAGATAGCTCGATATTTTGATATCAGAGATTTTATCTTTTAATATGAATTAACTTTCTTAAATCTTAAGTACAAGCATGGAATAAATGCAATACTGACCGATTTATTGACTTATTAATCGTTAACAAGTGTTTTTGAAGTACCAATCTGCTATTAGCAAAATCAAATTATTCCTGTTTTTATATGTGCGATCACTTTCGATGCCAATATTTTACCGAACTTTTTGACAATTGTGTCTTGAGTTACAAAAAAATCTGGTTTGAGTTTGAACAGCAATTGAGAATAGCAACTCTTTTGTCAAATTTCTAGGAAAAATGCCAGTTTGGTGGATTATTCTCTTTATAGATAAGTAATTTCGATATATTATCAATGTAACACCCGCTTACAGTGATATTTTTTTTACAAAATCCATTTGCAAGTTTATCCCGTCTTACAATAACGAGTGGGTATCTAACGGAGGCGTTGAAGGAATTTTCAGACAAAAAAATACTATAAATAAAGGCGCACATCAGTGCACCCCCCACCAGAAAAAAATGATGATATAAATTATTTTTTGGGAAATTCCTTAATCAGGCTGTTAATTTTGCCAATTTATCAAAACTTTCTTGATAGATTTCAATTTTCATTTGTGAGTCTTCACGACTAGCAAGAGAACGCTTAACTTGACCCAAGTAAAGTGGTTCAGAAAGACCTTCTTCTGGATGAATTACAGTTCGGGCTCTAATAGTCAATTTATCTTCATCTCTACTAGCCAAACGACCGTAAGAAAATAGATCGCTAGCAGCTTGCTGCAAAGTTGCTTCTAACTCAGAAGGAGTAACCTTAACAGTTGTAGTAATTACTGCGTTTGTAGATCCGTTATCATAAACCAAGCTGTAGCGTAAGGCTCCGGGAATTACAGTGCGTGTTAAAGGCGCTAATGACAATGCAAATAAACCTGCTGTCAGCACTAACATAAAACCAGTTGTACCAACCAAGCGAAAACGAACGCCCCATTTAAGAATAAAAGCCAGTAAAGCTAGAACCGCAAATACTATGGTGGCTATTCCCGACCATTGGGTAAACTGAAGAAAATCAGCTTGAGAAAACATGGAATTGGCTACTAATATATTTTAATTTTCTATATCATTAACATACTTTGGTTAATGTTGGTAATTGATAATGGGTATATGCTCGCACCCGTAGGTGTTAGCAAAGCGTGACACGACAGTATTATATGGTAATGGGTAATAGTTAACTAGTAATTTTTATCTAAAAAATAATTTATTTATTAGTTATAAATGATATAAGCCCTGTTTTGTTTTACTCAAATATCTGTCAATAATTAAAAGGTTAATTTTTTGAGATATATCTAATTTTTGCTTTTATTATTTATTCAAAATAAGCTAATAAAATCAATAAAGAAGGGCATCTTTTTAGGATGCCCGTTATGCAGAAAACACCCAGAGGGGTGCCACTACACCTTCCCAACAATCAGCAACAATGGCTGAATAAATCAGCCATACTCACAGTCAGAGACGTGAATATAATCATGTTATTAAGTTCAAAATATATTTGCCTCCAGTGTATACACCGAAAAAAATATCTCCATGACAATCTACAAAATTTTCAACCACTATTGCATTTGTTAATATATGTATATTGAGCCATTTAGAGCAGTTTAAACTGGGAAATAAGATTAATTTTCGATGACTACTCATGACATAAATTACTTTTGTTGGTGACTTGTAATGACTTTATCCAATTACTCGTTACCAATTAGCAATAATCCAAAATGACGATCGCAATTTTTTTGATATCCAGTATTTTTATATATCCTTAATTAACAACTAAAACTTTTTTGTAAGCTTGATGTACAGCACTAATAACAGCATCTACTTCTTTATCCTCTAGTTCAGGATACATGGGTAAACTTAGCAAACGGCCTACTAGTTTTTTCACTACATTTAGAGGTTCAACCCGACAAGGTAAACCAATTGCATATACTGGTTGTTCTGGAATTATTCTGGAACACACATTTTCTGTTTGAATTCCCAATGCTTCCAAGCGATTTTCTAAGGCTAAACGTTCTTGTGCTGAATCAACCAAAATGACATACTTGTAAAACGTGCGTTCGCATTCGTCGATAGCGATCGGAGTTTGGAAAGGTAAAGATGCAAATGCAGCATTGTAACGAGCTGCAATTTCTTGACGACGACAATTCCAATGTTCCAAAAATTCTAGTTCTAAATCGATCATAGCGGCAGTGAATTCGCCCATTCTCGCCCGAAAACCAAATTCTTGATGGATATATTTATTTAATTGTGTTTTACCGGGATCTCGCAGGCTTTGAAGTTGTAATGCATCTTTCGAAGCAGATACAGTAATAAATCCTCCATCTTCTAAACCGCCCAAATTTTTCCCAAGATGCATGGAAAAACAACCAAAATCTCCGATACAACCAGCATAATTATTTTTGTATTTTGCTCCCTGTGCATGGGCGACATCTTCAATGACTTTCAGCCCAGATTCGGAAGCTAATTGCATTAATGGTTTCATCTCAACCATTTGACCATAGAGGTGTACGGCAATAATAGCTACTGTTTTTTCCCGAATGGCATTTCGAACTGCTTCTAGATCAATGGTAAAATTATGTGGATTGATATCTACAAAGCAGGGAATAGCACCTACAGCACTTACAGCATAAGAAGTAGAAATATAAGTTAATGCCGGTACTATTACCTCATCTCCCGGACTAACACCAGCAGCTAATAACGCCAATTGTAAAGCCGAATTACCAGAATTGGTGGTAATAGAATTTCTTCCCCATTTTGATTTTAAAGATTTTTCTAATGCTACGACCTTTGTTCCAGATATATATTCTCCAGAATTAATAACATCACTAGTTAGACTTAGGATCTTAGATTTGAGAAAATCTAGCCGACGGTGAGTACCTTCAGCAGATACTCTAACAAAGTCGCTCATAGTCGTGAAGAAGAGGGAACGTCGAAAACACTTAAAAATGATAATTATAAAACACGAACTTGAGCAAGCCAAAGTTATACAGTTTCAAAATCAACTGTATATGTATTTTATTCTTACGTGTTCATTCTTAGCAAAGACGACCCATCGGGTCGTCTCAACTACCATATGACTAACACTATGCAATAACTACAGTTATGCAATAACTACAGTACTCTTTCTTAAGGGCTAACAAAATTAATCAAAAATAGCAATAGTCAAAAGCTATAAATCTAACTATTTTCTTTCCAAGCCAAACATAATTGACGAAAATGATCGCCACGTTCCTCGAAATTGCGATATTGATCAAAACTAGCACAAGCAGGAGACAATAAAACTATCTCGGCTTGAAGTTTCTGGGATAATTCTGCCGAACGAGGAATAGCATTTTCCATTGTTTCGACAATTTCATAATTTGTATAACCAATTTCTTGTAGGCGTTGAGAAAATTGAGATGCGGCGTTACCTATTAGTAATACAGCAGCAGCTTTGACTTTGATTTTTTCTAACCAAGCATTATCATCACCTTCTTTCGCTTCACCACCAGCAATCAAAATTACTGGACTTTTAACAGAAACTAAGCCAACTTCAGCAGCATCATAGTTGGTGGCTTTACTATCGTTAATGAAGTTAATACCCTGCCAATTACAAATATGTTCTAAACGATGGGGAACTCCTGGAAATTGTTTCACAGCATGAGCAATCACATTATTCTCAATTCCTGCTAGTCGGGCGACCCCTACCGCCAACAACAGGTTTTGCAGGTTGTGTTCTCCCACCATTCGTAATGATGATACTTCCAATATTGGTTCATCACCATTATCTGCAATTTGGTAAACCCAATTATCCGCAATATAAAAACCTTTGTTTCTTACTAGATATTCTTTACCTTTAATACTTGTCCAATAGGCATTTTGCCAATGAGCTAAACCCAACTTTCGTAAGTAAGGATCGTCACCATTAAATATTTGTAATTGAGATTTTTCCAGCAAACTTGCTTTGATGTTGTAGTAATTCTCTAAAGTTTTATGACGACTGAGATGATCGGGAGTGAAGGTTGTCCAAACTCCTATTTTCGGGGAAATAGTACAGGAAGACTCTATTTGATAGCTACTCAGTTCGACTATTAACCAGTCGAGAGAATTATTAGTTTTTGGTTTGTTGTTATTTGGTTTGTTGTTATTTGATTGGTTGTTATTTGATTGGTTGTTATTTGGTTGGTTGTGATAAGTATAATTTGCTGATTTATCTTCACCGTATTCTAGTGCTACTTCACAAGCAGCGTAGCCAATATTACCGCAAGCAGGGGCATAAAAACCTGCGGCTTGAAATATAGCGGCGATTAAAGAAGTAGTAGTAGTTTTACCATTCGTACCTGTAATTCCCACCCAGGGAATTGATTTAAGATTTCGCCAAGCGAGTTCCATTTCCCCAATGGTTTCGATCCCCATTTCTCTAGCTTTGACTAGTAGGGGAATATCCCAAGGGACACCGGGACTAACAACAATTAATTCCGGTAAATCTGAACCTTCTAAGTTCAGGGAATATCCCAATTTGACGACGATCTCTTCGCGAGCAAGTTGTTGTTGTTGTTTCAGAAGAGCACAAGAGGTATTACTGTCACCAATTTCTACCTCCCAGCCCTCCTGTTTCAACAATCTTGCTGCAGCAATGCCGGATTTTCCTAATCCAATTACATGAGCTTTGGACATAGACTGTAGCAGAGGTCCCTGGTTAAGCGATTCCTATAGTAGCGCTTCTTGGGTAAATTTAAACGGACAAATGGGGATAAATATTTACCAATGCTACAAATTTTTTACAATTGCACCAAAATCTGCTATGACGCGGGCATGGTTACGAAGTAATCCCAGTAAATGTAGTCGATTTTTCTTGATTTTTGGATCGGGATCCATAACCAATACACTTTCAGGACCATCAAAAAAATTACTGACTCTAGGTGTAATTTCTTCTAGAGCTACTACTAATTGTCGGTAATTACGCGATCGCTGTGCGGCTTCTGTCTGGGGAATTAAATCGACTATAGCATCGTAAAAGTTGGCTTCGGAATTTTTTTGGAATAATTTGCGATCGATTAAAGAATTGGGATTTAATTGTTTGGTATCCAGATCTCCTTGGGCTGCGAGACGGGTAGAACGATTCACGGTTTCGTAAATTTTTTCTAGGGTTCCATCATTACGAATTTCTTGCAGGAAGATGGCGCGATTCCTCAGATCTAATAAGTCCTGTAATGCTCTTTGGGTATATTCTGGGTCATTGTCTCCCAACACAGCATTGACTAAATCATAATCAATTTGTTTTTCTTCTTGGAGTAGAGTACGGATCCGCTGCAAGAAAAATTCTTCCAAAGAAGTATTTAATTCGGCTCGATTTCCATCGTGAATCGCAACAAAGTCTGTGGCTACTTGCTGTAAAAGTTGCTGTAAATTAACATTAAGATTTCCAGCCCAGATAATATTAACTACAGCATTCGCAGCCCGTCTTAAAGCAAAGGGGTCGGAAGAACCGGTAGGAAGCATTCCCAAACCAAAGATACTGACTAAGGTGTCAATTCTATCTGCCAAGCCAACAACTTGACCGGTAAGAGTTTGGGGTAAAATATCATCGGCACCCCTAGGTAAATAATGTTCGACAATTCCCCTTGCAACGGTTTCTGGTTCGCCACTAGCTAAAGCATATTTTTCTCCCATAATTCCCTGCAATTCTGGGAATTCATAAACCATTTGGGTAACTAAATCTGTTTTACACAGTAAAGCAGCCCTTTGAATTTCTTCTGCTTCAGCATTGCTTACTTTTAATTGGGTAGAAATCTGAACTGCAGTTTGACAAATTCTAGTAACTTTTTGTCGTAGCGATCCTAATTTTTCCTGGAAAGTAACTGTTTCTAGTTGTGGTAAAAAACTTTCCAAAGATTTAGATAAATCGGTTTTGTAAAAGAATTGACCATCAGCTAAGCGAGCGCGAATTACCCTTTCATTTCCTCGAGCGATGATATCCGACTTTGCTGGATCGCCATTAGAAATTGTGACAAAATTAGGTAGCAACTCCCGAGATTCCCTATCTTTGAAAACTGGAAAATAACGCTGATGGGAAACCATTACAGTGGTGGTAACTTCAGTGGGTAAATTCAAATATTCTGATTCAAATTTACCAATAACTGCACAAGGATATTCAACGAGGTTAGTTACTTCTGCTAATAAATCTGGATATATTTGTGCTTCTCCGTTTAAATCTTGTGCCGATGACTTTACTTGCTGAATAATCTTACTTTCCCGTTCTGCAGGATCGACTAAAACATAAGCAGAACGCAAAGTTGTAACATAATCATCAGCCTGAGAAATATTCACGCTATCTGGATGGAGAACGCGGTGACCCCGAGTTAGGCGATCGCTTTTAATAGTTTCCGACCCGCTAGTAAATTCTATTGGTAGCACTACATCATCAAGCAAAGCCACCAACCAGCGAATAGGACGGGAAAAACGCTTATCTCCATCACCCCAACGCATCAGACGCTTTCCTTCTAAACCCCACACCCACTCGGGAACTAATTCTGTTAAGATATCGGAAATTTTACGTCCAGGAATTAATTTATTGACAAAAACAAATTCCCCTTTTTCCGTCATCCGGGTTGTGAGATCTGCAACTTCGACACCTTGTTTCTTAGCAAAACCTGCTGCGGCTTTAGTTGGTTGACCGTCCTTAAAAGCTGCTTGAAGGGGCGGACCTTTTATTTCTTCTTCTCGGTCTGGTTGTTGTAATGGTAGACCTTTAATAAGTACCGCTAATCGCCGGGGAGTACCGTAAACCTTCACAGCTTCTGAACTAACGTTATTTTCTCTCAAACTTTTGGGTATGCGCTCTTGGAATTGCTGTAAGGCGCTACTGAGAAAACTTGCAGGTAGTTCTTCTGTACCAACTTCTAATAAAAACGCAGGCATAAGAAACTCAAATTTTTTTCTGGTCGGGGTTGACATCGATCGAACAATGCCAACAGTTTACAGGATATATCACAGAGATTGGGGATTGGAGATTAGCGACTGGCAATTGGGAACAGAAAAATATCTTAATCATTCTGACTTCTGACTTCTGACTTCTGCTGTGCTTACGCCCCACTTTGTTAACATCCGGCTCTGATGCGGTCTGTTCTGATTCCTGACTCCTGACTCCTGACTTCCAATCAAAATTTGTGAGTATTTTTTTCAGTTACTCAAGTGTTAAATATATTGAATAATAATTGTTAAATATTGCAGCTGAATTTATAGCTAGTATGAGTAAATATACAATCTAAAATAAGCTATAATTATTGACTTTAGGGTGCAAGAAAATAACTTAAAAAATATAAACTAAGTATTTTGATGTTATCCGTGCTTAAGTAATCTTTATACCAAAATATCATGTATCATAAGTATCTCAATAAGCTTAAGAAAAAGATAATAAAGATATATAATTAACGCGTCTCATCCAACCCAAGATCAATATTAAAACAGGCGAGTTTTCTCTTTCCTTCAACGTAATAAGGGGCTTATGTGGCAAAAAGAAAAAAAAGATAGTTTAATAGCTGGTTTGGGATTGTTTATGGCATTAACTGCTACCGGTGTAGCAGTAGTTTCTCAAGAGTCAGAGTCAGCGCTAGCAGAATCTTCCTCTGAGTCAAAAAAAGCTTCTTTTCCCCTACCAGAAAGTGTTCCCAATGGTACTAATATCCGGATTGATGGCTCGATTAGTGTTGATGCAATTAACAAAGCCTTAAAGCAAGGTTTTGAGAAAAAATTCCCTGGTTCAAATGTTGAAATTGCTACCAATGGAGTACAAAAAGCATTAAAAGATTTGTCAGACGGTAAGATTGATATTGCAGCAATTAGTCGTGGTTTAACACCAGAAGAAAAATCGAAGGGTTTGGAGCAATTACGGTTGCGTAGGGAAAAAATTGCTGTAATTGTTAGTAAAGAAAATCCTTTTGAAGGTAGCATTACCAACGAACAATTTGCCAAGATATTTCGTGGGGAAATAACTGATTGGTCGCAATTAGGTGGTAACAAAGGTAAAATACGCTTAATAGACCACCCAGAAACTAGCGAAACTCGCCAATCTTTCCGCAGTTATCCAGTATTTCAAAAGGCTGAATTTGCAACTGGTAAAAATGCACATTTGCTCGATAGCCATCACACAGTAGAAGTTGTTAAGCATTTGGGTAAAGATGGTATTGGTTACGTCATTGCGAATCAAGTTTCTAAATTAGATGGCGTACGCGTCTTAAAGATGCATGAAACATTACCAGAGGATATGAGATATCCTTATTCACAGCCTTTAGTGTACGTTTATAAAGAAAAACCTGGTAGTGCTATTGCTAGTTTTCTTGGTTTTACTACTGCAAAGCCCGTTCAAAAAGCGATCGAATCTGCTAGAAGTCAAGAAGCCCAAAACATTGCCAAAAATGTATTATTAGCTCTTGATAATACAAGCAATAATTCAAACTCTAGTAATTCAAGTTCTAATAGCAATCAAACAGGTACGACTGATCGAACTGACTTACTTGGTGTTAGTACAAAGCCAACAGCAACAAAGGTCAGTGACCTTCGCAGAACAGTTGAACCAAATACAAAAGCAGGCGATCAGGATTCCCTAGACAATTTAGGTACTTTAACTGCAAGTAACGGTGTCAGTGATAGTTACAACAGACAAATTTTGGCACAAAGCGATCGCAATTATTCAAGTTCAACAACAGGTATTCCTTTGTGGGGATGGTTGTTACTTGCATCTATTTTGGGTGGTAGTGGCTTTGTCATGTGGTTTTTTGCTTCTAAGCAAAAGCGTACTCAAAAGCAAAAAGATGAATTGGAAAATACTTCTGGTGTATCCCTGGATGCCTTCGAACCAGGTGGAATGGCTACTGCTACTGCTCTTGGAAGTGTAGGAGCGGGGATTGCTGGTGCTGCAAACACAGTGGGAGACAATAAAGTTTCAAGAACATCTAATTCAACAACTTTGAATGTCGGTAGCAATGTTTCTGCAACTGCTGCAATTGCGACAGAAGAGTTACATTCGGAAAATTCTACTACTGATTTACCGGACACAGCTATTGGAAAAACTGCATTGCAAGTTGATGAAGCAGAATGGAATTTAGAAGCACCGGCTGCAATTGTTAATAATTCAATTCCACAGGTGGCTGATATTGGTGAGTCTACAGCTGGGAAGAACCTAGTGGTTGGAACTGCTGAAGTCGATATCACTTGTAGGGGTGATAATCAAGAAGAAAAGTCGTCCGATAGCGATAAAGTTACTACAGCTACAGCGATGGCTGCTGGTTTGACGGCTGCAACTTTGGGAACAGAGAAAGTATTATCGGAGTTTACTAAGCAAGACACAAAGACTGAGGATATTAATTCTGTAAATACGATTCTTGGAACTACAACTTCTGGAGCTATAAATTCTGGGTCTATAAATTCTGGGTCTATAAATTCTGGATATTTGCCAGTGGTAGAAGTAACAGGCAAAGATGTACGAGAAAAAACTAATCCAGATATCAATCAAAAACCACTACCATCTGTAAGAATTACAACTTCAAATGTGGAAGATTTGAAGACTGATAATTCAGAAGTTGACACAAATACTAGTATTGCAAGAAATGGCTTGCCAATTGTGGAAATTACAACTCCATTAAATGACCATGCAAGTCAAATCAATGGGAATTTAGCTGATTTGGATGCTGCTACTAATTCTGTTCAACTAGGAAATGAAGATCTATCTGGATCACAAGGTCATTTAACTGTTGCAGGTGCAGTATTTGCAGCAGGAGTTGGGTTAGGCTCACATGTATCAAAGCAAGACTCAAAAGGGGTTGATGCAGGAGCACATGTATTAAATGACGTAGTAGGAGAAGTAGTAAAAGACACAAAAAGTGTTGTTGAACCTTATCCACCACTCCCAGATATATGGGATGAAGTATTGTCCGAAGAAACAAAAAATAATGTAGATGAAAATTCAGGTTTTGAATTACCAAACGTTTCTGAAGAAAAATTTGATAAAGTCGCTGATGCTGCTGAGCCTTTAGAGAAGACAAGTCATGAGGTAACAGTTGATATGACTGCTGATATCCCAACTGAACAGGTGGTAAATCATGTGACTGATGATATCCACACTGATGATATCCACACTGATAAAATTACAGTTGATGTGACTGATGATGTCCCAACTGAGAAAGTTGTAACTGATGAAATTATAGTTAATATGACTGATGATGTCCCAACTGAGGAAGTTGTGACTGATGTGGCTACCGATATCCCAACGGAACAGGTAACAGATGTGGCTAATGATGCTGCAACAGATGAAGTAACTGTTGATGT
>JAAUYD010006069.1_pt1 | contig 18398 bp, 14 predicted proteins | sample 7278101 | NCBI WGS metagenome assembly JAAUYD01 (sample SAMN14350128, study PRJNA611818) | marine sediment metagenome | isolation source: surface marine sediment (0.6m) | place: French Polynesia: Moorea | collected 2018-08
ACAAATACGCTGCGGACACCAGTTTGCTTAGGGACACTTAGAAGTCTAAAAACTTCTGGGTGCCAATGAATCCCCAACTATAATCTGTGATTTAGTTGGGGTGTGTTCAAGCCTGACAGTAATCCTTATGGTCTGTAAAACACTTGTATTATAACTCAAGGTAAAAATTTTTCTGATATATTCTTCATTCTGACTCCTGAATTCTGTCTCCTGACTCCTTTTGAATTTTTAGCTTGTATCGAAGTCAGATTTCTTAGTTCATACTTTGTCGTTGCCATTCGTTATAAATATCCATTGTGGTGCTTTGAGAAGCCTTAATGTCGAGTTTTGTTTTTGTGATATCTGTCTTACCTTGAGTAAAAATAGCACTTCCTGAACCTTTCCAAGTCTTTGCCCAAATTGTCCCATTAAAGATAGCATCGGAACCCATACTCACCAACGAGTTAGGGGCAAATAAAAATAGTTTCATTCCCGATCCCCCGGACAAGGTAACATCATCAGGGTTATAAACATAAAGTTGTGCATCTTCAGGATTACCACTATTTTCCACCGCATTAGTGGTAGAATCCCCCGAAAGGGTCACTTTTCCATGAGCATAAATAATTAATTTAGAACCATCAGCAATTTGAATATTCCCACCACCACTAATATCCATGTCACCATCAACATGAAGTACAACGGTTTCGTGTCCTGTTCCCACTTGTAAATTTGACCCACTGCTTAACTCAATAGATTTTCCGCTTCCGTCCCCAATATGATAAGTTAACACCCCATCTACTGCGCTTTCTCCGGATTGGGGAAGCATGACGGTATCGTTATCAACCCCAGAAATGTGATAAACTCCTGAGCCAGTGGGTGGGGTTTTCCCTTCTTCGGGTAAAGGGGGAAACGCTTCCCCAGGAGTCTGAATATATTGGGCTTTTAGATATTCAGGGGGAACATTGGTCATATAATTTTCAACTTTGGTAACACGATGGTTATCCGTATCTTCAGGACAAGTGGAATCTTTAATATTAGTTTGTAATTGTACAGAACCACTGACATCGGTTTGTTGATTCCAACGAATCCACAAACCAGGAACACCCCCCGATGAAGAAGAGCCAAAATTTTCTTCTTTGCTAATAGGAATTCTTATTTGCAGACGACTCGTCGCCTCCTTTAAAGAATTTTTAGCCTTAAATCGTCCTTCTACGGTTAAAATTCCAGTCCCTCTTTGATCAGTGATGGGTTCATAAATATAATTGACTAATTTATATTGGCCTAAACTGAGGTTATCGTCATCAACATTGTGCCAAGTTGAAACATTAGCTAGATTTTGAATGTTAGTAACTGTTGAAGTGCTTGAAGTTGTTATCAACTCTGTGGTGGTACTACAAGAGCTTGCTGTCGAGCTATTAATCTCAATCTCATTGGCCGTAATATTTGACCAAGTTTTTCCACTATTACAAGGTGTTTCAGTGCTAGGATTCGCGCAATAAGTCGCAAGTTGAGGATGTTGCACTAATAACTGTTTATAACGAGTAATCCCTAACTCAGCAACTGAGTTAACATTATTAATTCTTTCTTGGGCAAAAACTTGTTTTTGTTTTCCTTGAGTGCTGACAATTATGGCAGTTGCAGCTACGGACATAACTAAACCCATGCCTAAAATTAGGGGTAAGACAAATCCTTGATTATTGGTTTTAGGGATTAACTGATATAGAAGTCTCATAATTTTCTTGGATATTTTATAAATAATTTTTTTCTGCCATCTCAGTGTTTATTATGATAAAAGTAAAGGTAATTAAAACGCTGTGATTATAATCACATTATTTGGGTTACTTGCATCCTTGTCAAATTCGATTTTTTAAGTTATACAAAATTAAGAAAATTTACTGAGTTATATTTTTTTTACCCATCAATAACCCTAATTATACTGAGATTGGAAATTTAGAATTAATTAAATTTTCCATCACTGCCGTAATATTCCCGATAAGCACAAATTTTATATAATAAGATCAATTAATATGTAACGGGTCAATATCAATTTTTAAACTAATAGAATTAGGACATAATTTATGCCAATTTTCCATATCAGGAATAATCACCCTAGCGTTGGGTAAAAATTTCAATAAAATTTGCCAGCGATAACGTTTTGCAACTCTCATAATACTAGCCGGTGCAGGACCTAATATTTCGCAATCTAATCCTATGGTTTCGTGAAAATAATCACCGAGTTTTTTGGCCGTATTTTGTACTTCTATGGCATCTAAGCCACTTAATTGCACTAAAATTAAGCGTCCATAGGGAGGGAAATTCAACTCTTCTCGTCGGGGTAATTCTTCATCTATAAAACGATGATAATCATGGTTTTTAACCGCTTGAATGACTGAATTTTCGGGGGAATAAGTTTGTACAATAACTTGTCCGGGTTCGTCTCCTCTTCCTGCTCTTCCGGCTACCTGTGTTAAGGTTTGAAATGCCCTTTCTGCTGCTCGATAATCTGATAAATATAATAACCCATCCGCAGAGACAACACCCACTAACGTAACTTGAGCTAAATCTAATCCTTTGGTTAGCATTTGTGTCCCTACTAAAATATCAGCCTCACCCCGCGAAAATTGCTCCAATAAGCGACGATGAGAACCTTTATTACGGGTAGTATCGCTATCAAATCTTAACGGCTTTAATTCGGGAAATTCTTGCTTTAATGCTTGGGTAACTTTTTGGGTTCCACTGCCAAAAAATTTGAAATAAGGTGAGTTACATTCGGGACAGTTTGGGGGTTGAATTTGGGTATGATTGCAATAATGACACCTTAATAATTCTGTAGCTCCTTCGTGAGTATAATGATAGGATAAAGATACATCACAGTCAGGACATTCCATAACATAACCACAACTTCTACAAGAGACAAAAGTGCTGTGACCCCGACGATTAACAAATAAGATACCTTGTTGATTTTTCTCTTTTAAATTTCTCAATGCTTCCTCTAAAGGACGACTAAAAATCGAGCGATTTCCTTGTTTTAATTCTTCTCTCATGTCGACAATGTTTACAGGAGGTAAAGGACGAGATCCTATCCTTTCAGGTAAGGATAAATAATAAGAATTAGAGGCAGAGAATTGAGGATGATTAACAGAAATCCAAGTTTCTAACGACGGTGTAGCTGAGCCGAAAATTACGGGACAATTTTCTAATTCTCCTCGCCATTTAGCTACGGTTCTTGCATGATAATTGGGTGATATTTGGGTTTGTTTGAAACTAGAATCATGTTCTTCATCTAAAATAATTAAACCTAAATTGGGTAAAGGAGCAAAAATGGCCGATCTAGTACCAATAATAACTTGAGGTTCTCCAGGTAACATTTGTCGCCAAGTATCGTATCTTTCTCCTTTTGATAAATTACTATGGTATACATAAACTTTATCACCAAATCTTGCCCGAAATCGATCAGTTAATTGAGGCGTTAATCCAATTTCAGGGACTAAAATTAAAGCTGATTTTCCTTGTTTTAATAAAGGGGAGATTGCTTGTAAATAAACCTCTGTTTTTCCTGAGCCTGTGACTCCATGTAGTAAAATTTCACTATACTTTTCTAAACTATTAATTATTTTTAGTGCTTGGGTTTGTTGTGACGTTAATGTTTTATTTTTATCTCGTTTTTTTTCTGCTTCTTTTAACAATCTCAACTTTTCTCGATACTCAATAATAACACATTGTTTTGCTGCTAAAGCATCAACAATAGAAGAACTTGCTTGACATAAGTTCAATAAATCACTTAACCATAATTCTCCCCCTTCATGACGTAAAACTTGTAAAAGTTCCAATTGTCTTGGCGTTAAGTTAGAGGGAAATTTGTCAACCACTAAAGTGACAGATTTTTGTTGTTTAACTTGAGGATTTGTTGGCGTTTCTAGATAACTTTCAATCCATCCCCGTTGATTTAATTCTCGAATTCCTTGGCGAACTCCTTTGACTTTACGCTTTAAATATTTAATACTATAATTTCCATTTTTTTGTGCTTTTAATAAACTTAAAATTTCAGCAGCAGCAGGACGACAAAAAAACTCAGCATTAGGGGGAATATTATCCCTTTTTAATCGAATTCGACGTTGAGATTTACTCAATAAGTTAGGGGGTAATGCAGCTTGAATGACAGTGATTAAGTCTGTACAATAATAGTTCGCAACTTTCTCTAACAGTTTAAAATAATTTTGGGTAAAAAAACCTGATGTAATCACATCGTCAATCGCTTTAACTTGATTATCATTGAGATATTCAGGTAGAGAATTCGTATATCTAATGGCAATTCCACCAATAATTTGTTTTCCAAAAGGTACACTAACAATATCTCCAGGTTGTACCATTAAATCAGGAGGAATACTATAGATACATAACTCTTGTCCCCAGGGAGAATTGAGCAAAACCTCGATCCATTGAGGCGAAGAAGGTTCTACAATATAAAAGGATCTTGGTTCGGCCACGAGCAAACTTCCAGAAGACATAGACATATATTTTGCAACGTTCTATTACATTGACTACCCTTAAACTTAACACGGAATATAATGGAGGTGGTGATCCTTAATTTTTGATTGACATAAGTTTAAACATTGTCAGCGATCACCTCTGGTTTCCAGACATGGATAACTCAAGAGTCTAATTGATATAACGATAGTAGGATTTATGTGATAAGAGGTCTGTCAGAAAACATGATGAATAACCCTCAACAAGAATCTTCTATTGATGATTTAATTAACAACATTAAACATCAACACAGTAATAAAAAGAAAGAATCAATGGATAAGTCTAATCATCAACCTAACTCAACGGATAATCTACTTCAACAGTTTAAGTCTAACTTCCAACAACAAAAAGCAAAATCCCAACAACATGATTTAGGTCACACTCAACCAGAAGTTAACGAAAATTTACAGCAGTTTAAGTCTAACTTCCGACAACAAAAAGAAAAATCTCAACAACATAATCTAGAGAAAAATAAACCAGAAGTCAACGAAAATTTACAGCAGTTTAAGTCTAACTTCCAACAACAAAAGGAAAAATCTCAACAACATAATTCAGGTCAAAATAGACCACAAATTAACGAAAATTTACAACAATTTAAGTCTAACTTTCAACAACAAAAGGAAAAATCTCAACAACATAATCTAGGTCAAAATAGACCAAAAGTTAACGAAAATTTACAACAATTTAAGTCTAAATTCCAGCAGAAACAAGAACAACAAACAGAAAGCATCACCCATCAAAATCAGGAAGAAATACGCTATACTGAACAAAGAAAGCAACAGCAGCAAAAATTATTGATTCGGCAAGCTGAACAATGGTTAAAGAGTTTAGACGAATACTCTGATGAAGGACTATGGTTTGAAGAATTTTCCCGTAGTTATCCTTCTCGGTTAGACGCTGCTATAGAGTATTTAGCTGTTCTCAATGCTTCCTCTTAGTGAAGCTTCAATTACTATCAGAACTCAACTAATTATTATGGCAATTTCACTCAGTAAAGGTCAAAGAATTTCCTTAGAAAAAGCAAGTCCTGGACTAAAAGCAGCCTTTGTCGGATTAGGATGGGATGTCAAAAAAGTCGATACAGGAACAGATTTTGATATCGATTGTTCTGTTTTCTTATTAGGAGAAAACGAAAAATTAGTATCCGACAATCATCTCATCTTTTATAATAACTTAAAGAGTCCAGATTCCGATCATTCCGTCGAACACATGGGAGATAATTTAACCGGTGCGGGTGAAGGGGACGATGAGGTCGTATTAGTTAACTTTACCAAGATTCCTAATGAAGTTAAGAAATTAGTCTTTGTTGTCACCATTCACGAAGCAGACAAAAGACAACAAAACTTTGGCCAGATAGAAAATGCTTTTGTCAGATTGGTTGATGTGCAAACCAAAGAAGAAGTCTTACGTTATGATTTAACCGAAGACTATTCCATTGAAACAGCCTTGATTATTGCAGAAATCTACAACAAAGACGGGGAATGGCGCATGACTGCTGTCGGTTCCGGATATCAAGGCGGTTTACAAGCCATTCTTAACCGTTACTCTAATTAGAATATTTACCACAAAAGCAACAAAAAATCAAGGAAAAATTTATGGGAATTTCGCTCAGTAAAGGTCAAAGAATTTCATTAGAAAAGGCACATCCTGGGTTAAAAGCAGCCTTTGTTGGATTAGGATGGGATGTCAAAAAAGTCGATACTGGCAATGATTATGATCTCGATGTTTCTGTCTTTTTACTAGGAGAAAATGAGAAATTAATTTCCGACAATCATCTCGTCTTCTATAATAACTTAAAAAGTCCTGATCCCGATCATTCTGTAGAACACATGGGAGATAATTTAACAGGAGAAGGAGAAGGAGACGACGAAGTTATTTTAGTTAACTTTACTAAGATTCCTGATGAGGTCAAAAAATTAGTTTTTGTCGTCACCATTCATGAAGCAGATAAAAGACAACAAAACTTTGGACAGATAGAAAATGCTTTTGTGAGATTAGTTGATGTACAGAGTAAAGACGAAGTGCTACGCTACGATTTAACTGAAGAATATTCCATTGAAACAGCCTTAATTATTGCAGAAATCTACAACAAAGAGGGAGAATGGCGCATGAGTGCTGTTGGTTCTGGTTATCAAGGAGGTTTACAAGCTATCTTAAATCGTTACTATAACTAGGAGAAAAATAATGGCTATTAATCTTAAAAAAGGACAACGAATTTCCCTAAAAAAAGAAGCCCCAGGATTAACTAAAGTTATGTGTGGTTTGGGTTGGGATGTAGCTGAATCAAAAGGGCTTTTTGGCCTATTTAAAGGGAATGATTTTGATCTTGATGCTTCTGTTTTCTGTTTAAATAATCAAAATAAACTAAAGAGTAAATCTGATGTGGTTTACTTTGGAAACTTAAAGCATTCTTCAGGAGCAATTACTCATTTAGGAGATAATTTAACAGGAGAAGGAAAAGGAGACGATGAACAAATCTTAGTGGATTTAACTAAAATTCCTGATGATATTGTTAAATTAGTTTTTGTTGTTAATATTTATAAAGCTAGACAACGACAACAAAGCTTTGGACAGGTTAAAAATGCTTTTGTTCGCTTAGTTAATCTAAGTAATAATAAAGAAATTGCCCGTTACAGTCTTTTAGGGGAAGAATATGATGGGAAAATAGGGATGATTTTAGCGGAAGTGTACCGTGATGATGGGGAATGGAAAATGGAAGCAGTGGGCAAAGGAATGATGTTCAATGGGTTACAAGAAATGACTAACCAGTATTATTAATTATGCTTAATCATAACCAAAAAACTTAATCATTCAGAAGCAATAGGTAAAAGATAGAAGTATTATTAAATAAGGCCATGAGTGAACAAATTTTTGAAAAAAAAGCCTCTTTTTTTGATAGGTGGGCCCCGAACTACGACCTCATTTTTACCACCATTTTCTATCAATCCCTGCACAAAAGATTGTTATCTTATTTAACGTTACCTCATCCCTCTTCTGTGTTAGATTTAGGTTGTGGAACTGGTCGATTATTGAATCGCTTAGCCAAACAATTCCCTGATTTACAAGGAATAGGCGTAGACTTATCCCCACAAATGTTAAAGGAAGCGAGGGAAACTAATCAACATCATCCTCGTTTAATTTATACAAAAGGAAATGCAGAATGTCTACCTTTTGCTGCTAACCAATTTGATGCAGTGTTTAATACGATTAGTTTTCTGCATTATCCTAATCCGCAACAGGTATTTAGGGAAGTTAGTCGTGTTTTAAAACCTCAAGGACAATTCTATTTAGTTGATTATATCCAACTTTACTCTTTAGACTCTATTCCCTTTTCTCCTGGAGGTATTCATTTCTATTCTCCTCAACAACGAGAAGAATTTGCTGATAACGCGGGTTTAAAAACCCAAGGCCATTATTATTTATTAGGACGAGTGATGTTAAGTATTTTTGTTAAAAACTTGGATTAAGGGTTATTTTTAAGTGTTTTTTTAGGTTTTCTTCGACATAAAAAACCCACTTCTTTAAGGAGTGGGTTCATGAGTCAAATTAGAGATAAGATTTAGTAAAGTCCGGGGTTAATGCGATCGCCACCTTCGATTAATTCACTGGCAGGAGGTGTCACCACAAACTTATCTAAATTAGCTTCTAAACGTTGTCTTTGTCTTTCACTGAGTCCAGGAATATCTAATACTTCTTCTACGCTATCATAAGGGGCATACTTGATGATTTTAGCAGCCAAGTTGGGATAAAACCCACGAAGTTCGCGGAAACCGCGCACATCTTCGTTATTTAAGTCAATTTTTTGACCATATTCTGTGGTTAACTTAGCATCTACGGGGTTTAATTCAGCAGCAACTGCAGAACCGACAAAACCAACGGAACTGATCAGTATCATCAAGATAGCAAAAAGACGAACAATAGTTTTCATGACAATGATTCTCCTAAAAAAGTGTATTGATACCAGTGAGAACGCACCACCTCAGTTGGGAATGCCTCTCTAACAGCAGCTTAAGATGTGAAGTACCCCAACTAAACTCTGTTATAGTTGGGTCTTCCAACTCAACAAAGATTTAGGACGGTCTTATTCGTCATCCGGAGTTTCCCGTCTCATTGGCCGTTGCCTCCACAAAACTATTCTTGTTTTGGTCTTACACAGCCTCCACAGGCAGTCGCCCTGCTTCCCAAGGCGAAATTTTTATCGTCGAGATTGCACTTTGGTCTTACGCTATTGCTGCCTAGTTTGTATTCTTGTACAACCTTTTCCCTGATCTACCGCCGAGTACATACTTGATCCGACAAGCAGGGCCTCTTAGTCGGCCAGGTGGGTCGCAACCACTAGAAATAATACCACAAGATCATCGAATGAGGATGTCAACAAAACTATAATTATTTCTTCAAGATTATTTTAGTGTTGGATAATTTGAGCAGATAGTGAGCTTGACAAAAACTTTATATTGCTTATTAATTAAGATGGCTTTTAGAAGTCAACTGCGTTACAAAATCCAACGTATTGTTTCAAAAGCTAAGTAAGTAGTTAAACACAAATTGTGTCTAACTACTTATATGTAGGGAAATTGCATGAGAAAGTTAGTTACTCGTCCTAACTAACTTTCTTTCTTTACATTCTCCTTATAGTTCATGATACTATCATATCCAGAGCGAATGTGGATTAGAAAGGAGTAAGTCGAGGCAATCACAGCACCAATATCAGCTTTATTAACTCCAACACCAGCCAAACAGAATAAATACTTTGATGTAAATTATTCCTTGATGACGGTGGTGAGCAAACAATACTGATCTAAACTAGGCGTGCGATAGCTAAAATTCGATTTATCTACATTCTCAATATACTTTTTCTAGGGATTGGTTGGATTCACCCGAAAGGATTATCTCGAAGGTTGACAATCTCTCTGTTAAACTCCTTTCGTGGCTGTAACGGGAGATTCTTGCTTCTTTGAGATTGCCTCTTGACTAGGCATTAATTTCTTAACACCCCCGTTAAACCGACTCCACAAGGTTTTTATATCTCTTCCACTTCCAACTTAGCAGAAGCAACCGCAGCAAAGGCAAAAGCAAATATAATGGGCATAGGATTTTTTAAGAGATAACTTAAAACAACGGATACTATTGAGATTAAAATGGCTGAGGTTAACCAAGTTTTCTCTTCAGCACAAAATCCTTTTGTTGCTTTAATTAAATGCAATACTTCCGAGGGAATGGGTTCAGGCATAACTGCACCTGGAGGAAACGCCCAATAATGATTATAACGTTCTCTAAATAAATCTGTCCATCCATTCTCGTCACACCATTCTTGTATCCATTCGTCTCTAAAGTGCTTCATAATTCTTTTAGATTACCTCAATTGACTACTGGTTTCCGTCTGAATTAATCTCTGTTTAGTAATACTTATCATTCATATTAGCAAAACCATTTTCAGTTGCTGAGTAACGTAATAAATCTTAATTAAAAAACATTAAGTATATATGCTTAGGATTTTATTTTCTGTACAAATTGCCTTTAATTTTTGGTCCCAAGGTTCACAAGGAAGTTGAGATAATAGGGCAAATTCAAAGATAATTCCCACAGTAGGAATGGAATTCCATTGGGGAGAATTTAAGAGGCGATCGTAGAACCCTCCGCCATAGCCTAACCGATATCCATTGTAATCACAAGCGACCGCAGGAACAAGGATTAAATCAACATTTTCAGGGGTTAAAATAGGCGCGTTGGGAGAAGGTTCTAAAATGCCATATTTCCCAGGTATTAGGGGATCGTTTGGTTGCCAAGAATGCCAAATTAAAGACTTTTTGACACAGCGAGGAAATCCCCAATTATTCTTAGTTGAAAAGAGAGAAGTTAAATCAGGTTCTTGACGAAAAGCCAAGTAAGCAAGAATCGTTTTTGCTTGTTGAAACAATGAATAATTTTGTAGATTTTGACAAATTTTTTGACTCTTTTCCATCCAATCTAATTCTGATAATTTTTCTCGCTTTTTTATTACTTGTTTTCTAAGTTGTTTTTTTGTTTCTTTTAGATTCATGATTTTTTATTTTAGAGTGAAGTTTCTAGAGAAATCGACTTAAATCAAATTCTTCTTCTGACTTATTATTAGGAAATCTTTCTAAATTCAACAATAATAATAAATGCTCTGAGTAGTCAACAATACCTTTTAATTCTTCTTGTAATTGTTCCAGTCCACCATTAGCATATTCTTCAAAGATTTGGACTCGTTTTTCTTCTGCTTGTGTATCATGAACCGAGAGAATCTTAGGGTCATTAGTTTCAGCGATCGCCAATAATTTTATCACGGTATCATAACCTCTAGAAACAAAAATTTCTAAACTAATAGGTGCTGGTTCTTTTGAGATAAGATTAAGAGGAACACGCTTGTTATATTTTGCTCCTAATGTGGCGGCAAAAGTGATGACATCTGCATAGGTTTGAAAGGGACCAATGCCTCCATTAAAATCCACTAAAGATTGAACGAATTCCGATTTATCTTTACTAATTCTAATTCGATTGATTGCCATTTTTTGTTCTTATTATAGCAGGAGGCTCCGAGGCAGAAGGCTCCGAGGCAGGAGGCTCCGAGGCAGAAGGCTCCGAGGCAGAAGGCTCCGAGGCAGGAGGCAGGAGTAAGTTGTACTTCATGACTCGATAACCAAAATTTAGGGGATAAAGCCTATTGCCCAGATGTAAGACGTGGTAGAGGAGGACGCAAGAAATCCACTACACCGCTATCTGTTGGGTAGGAACCCCACACCGTAATCTTTGATTCGGTGTTGGGTAGTTCACTTGTTACTTGGATCGATTCCCTTACAAAAATGGTTTTCTTTCTGGTTGAGTCGTTCCTTCACCAAATCACAAGCTCTTTTGAGTAGTTCTTTTTCACTTTCTACTCGCCAGAGATAAACAGTCCCATCCGAGGAAGTGGTTGCTAGACAATCCCCTTTAATTTTGGGGTTAAGTATTAAACTTAAACATTGATGATGAGGACTAAAAGCAACACTAAAAACTGGTCCAGCATGGCTCGTAAATTGAGCCAATTTCTCCCCTTGTAAATTCCATAAACGAGCAGTTCCATCCCAAGAGCCTGTGGCTAAATATTGACCATTGTGACTAAAACTAACACTAAGAATACTCTCTTGATGAGCTTGCCAGTTTCTAATTTGCTGACCTTGAGAATTCCAAAGACTAATCTGTCCGTTTTTTGAGCTAACCGCTAACATTTTGTTTTTAGGATTAAAGGCGATGCTGGTAGCTTGGGGATAGTCTAATGTTTTAGGTTTGGGGTTGCGTAAATTGGTCAAAAGTTCTTGAGTCTTCCAAATCAACACACCCTTGTTAAAAGAAGCCGTTGCTAAGTGTTGGCCATCAGAACTAAAACTGAGATCAGTGATTAATTCCGACGTGGTTGGATGCTTCAATTTATTGATTTGATCTTGATAGGCTCGTATTTCTCCATAACTAGCCCCCGCAATCCAATAGGACTGTTTTGGGTTAAAACTAACTCGATAAAATTGATCGCTATAACCTTCTAATACAGAAGTTTGTAGGGTTTTATCTTCAAGACTCCAGATGCGGGCTATGCCATCAGCAGCACCGCTTAAAAGCAATTGACTATCAGAATTAAAACTGACGCTGGTAACCGCCCCGTCATGGGGAAACATGGCTAATTGTTCTCCTTGTAAATTCCATAAACGGGCAGTTTGATCAGCAGAGGCTGTGGCTAAATATTGTCCACCAGGACTAAATTGAACTTGATAGACACTGCTAATATGGCCTTGTAATTCAGGTAATTTTTTCCAGGTTAAATCCCATCGGTGCAACATTCCATTCGCTGCGGTTGCGAATAAATAATCCCCTATGTATTTGAGTTGGGTTGCTCCCTCTTTGTGGCCGGGGAATCGTTGTAAACGGTTCCCTTGGAGATCCCAGAGGCGCACGCTGGTATCTTCTGAAGCGGTAGCAAGTTGTTGACCATCAGGGCTAAAGGTAATGGCATTGACCCGATTTTCATGGCCTTCTAATTGGCTAATTTTCTCCCCTGTTTGCCAGCGCCACACTTGCCCAAGTCCATCACTGAGGGCTAGGGCTAATAAGCGACCATCAGGACTAAATGCCAGGTCATGAACCCCACTCTTGGCACTCAATCGAGTTAGGGACTCCTCTTGGTTATCCCTAATCACAACTTGCCCCCGATTGGTTCCCACCCCTAAATATCGACTATCTTGACTAAAAGTAAGGGCGATTGCCGAGCCATCCACATCAAAATCCTTCTGTTTCTCAATTTTTGTGCCATTATTTTCCTTGACGCGCCATAAGCTAATTTTCCCGTTCACAGAAGCGGTGGCTAGGGTTCGACCATCAGGACTAAAACTAAGACGATTGATCCAACTCTCATGGGCTAAGGTTTCAATATATTTCTTTTCCTCAAGATCCCAGATGCGAACGGCTGTTCTCCAAGAGGCGATCGCTAATCGTTTTCGATCGGGACTAAAACTGAGATCCATGATTTTGTCACCGTAAGGGGTGGGTGAGGGATTTAAGGGGTGAAACTCTCCCTGGATACTATAAAAAAGTTTAACCCTTCCTTGTTGAGAGCCTAGGGCGAGGATGTCGTGATCAGGACTCACCGTTAAGGTACTTAAACCTGATTGAGTCTCAATCCTTACCCTTTTTTCCCTCACGTGATTGGCCGCTTCTCTGACGCTATCAAAGATGTCAAGAGAAAGGTGATCAGGCAGTTTGGCGATGGGAAGTAACCATGTGATCCATTTTGTCCAATGGTCTCTATAATTTTGGTGTGCTTCTAAACCCTTTTCGAGCGCATCTAAAGCTTGTCCTGATTCTAAGTCTGCTTGGGATGAAGCGATTAAGGTTTTAATTTCGTCAATATGGGCGTGTCTAAGTTCGATGAGGGTAATGGTGGTTGAGCAAGCTAAGATTACGCCGGCAATCACCGCCCCCAAGGTAATCCGTCGGGCCTGTCGTAATTGTTGCTGACGCTGTAATTCTTTTTGACGGGATAGGCGATCGCGGAGTTGTTGGCTTTGCTCGATAAACTCCCGTTGTAACTGGGTTATTGTGGGTTCTTTTTTGTGGATCTTAGCGTCTTCTAACCAGGTTTGGGCTATGACTAATTCATTACCCCGTAGCAAATAATCTTCATGGCGATGGTTTTGTTCCCATTCTAAGGCTTTTCCTGAACATTTGGTGTGACTATGAACATGAGAGCGATCGGTTTCTAAAACCCTGATTAATTCATTAAATTTGCTCATAAAATCGGCTTTATTTCTCGAAAAATAAATTGTTTCTTTACCTTTGATGGGAATGTCTTGCTCCTGGGTAAAACAGTACAAAACCACGATAATTCGTTTATTCAGCCTTTGGGCATAATCAATTTCTTCTTGACGATCTTCCAGGTTTTTGGAATCAGGAGAAATAATTAAAATAAAATTATCGCAACGATTAATAACTTGCTTATCTTCTAATTGATCATTCTTTTTTTTCTCTGAAGTTTTGGCATCAAAATAAGAAACTTTTCCTTGAATTTCTAACGCATCATTTAGCTGATTGGCAAAATCTAAATCATAATAAGAGTGTGAAATAACAACATCAAAGCTAGTAATAGTAGGTTGCTGAGAGCTAGTCAAGATATAATCTTTTTGTAGGGGTATTGGTTGATAACGTGAGCGTTTATTGGCTGTTTCTAACCAAATCATGGCTTCCTGTAAACTTTTGCCTCTTAAGAGAAGCGTTGGATATTTATTTTGTTGCTCCCATTGTAGTGCTTTTACTAATAAAATTTTATGCTGTTGATGATACTCACTTTCTTCGAGTATGGTTCTAATCAGTTGATCGCTCGTTTTCTTGTATTTCTGCTCATCTTCATATTGCGAAAAATCTACTACTTCTGTCTCAGAAAGTAGGGAGGAAAATTCCCCAAAATCTCCACTGTTTAACTCTAAAACAAAGACTCTTTTATTAAGAGCTAAAGCGTACTTAATTTCCTGTTCACACAGTTCTTGATCTGAACTATAATCGAGCATTTTTTGAGAAAAAACATAAAAGAAATTATCAGATTTTTCGAGTCTTACTAAGTTTTTATAATAGAAATTTTCGGGAATTTTTTTGTCCGTTACTCTGGTCCAGATAGTTTGGCCATTTTGCCTCAGAGTACAACAAAGTTTATCTACGAAAACTTGATCATGATCGAGATAACTAATAAACACCTTAGCCCTATCATCATTAGCATTTTTTTCACTTTCACAAATAAACTCACAATGGAGAAATGTCGGCTCACAGGGAGGTTGTTGCTTGAAAAATTTTCGCTGCAACCACTTAGTTGCATCCAGTCTTTCTTGTCCAATGAGCAAGTATTGAGATTGTTTTTTATGGGTTTCCCATTGCAAAGCTTGAGTGAGTAATTTAGTATGTTGATAAACATAATCTTGATCTCTTTGAAATACCTCCATTAGAGCGGTAACAGACCCTTCAAAATCATCTATTTCTTCCCGAAAATAAATCCAGTTTACCTTACTAATTTCAGGACGCATCTGGGTGAAGCAGGAATGTTTTCCTTGGGAACAATATTGTTGCCATTCTTGGTCTGTTCCCATAGGATTACGTTGTTGCCAAGTCTGTCGATTAATTGTTTCGACGTGCAGTAGAGGTAAAATACGTTTGTTATATTGAACAGCGTAATCAATTTCTTCTTTACAGTAGGGAGAATGAATAGCATGGGGGGAGATAATGAAGAGAAAATTTTGAGATTTGGCAATTCCTTGTTTGATTTCTTCGGGAAAATCAACCCCAAAGGGAATATCATTTTGATCCAGCCAAATATTATAACCTTGAGATTCCAATTTTTTATGAAGTCTGATGGCAAAGTCTTTACTATCGGGTCTTCCATAGGATATAAAAGCATCAAAAAACTCTTGGTTCATTCAATCTTTCCCATTAAATTAAGTAGTCGGACATAAATAAACAGTACTATGTTAAAAAATGTTTTCCCGATGAATTCCTCCTGACTCCTGTGCGATAGCGCCGGAACGTAGTGAGGAACTCCTGACTCCTCTCCTCATAGTTAACTTCAATTTTGTCCAACCACTTATCTACTGTTATCACTTCTTTCATTTTAATACCTTGAAAAGAAAAATTGTACAATGGTTATTATGTCAGGTTTCCTTTCCCTTGTTTTTTTCCAGTATACTCGCCACTGGATTAATGTTTGGTATTCGTTATGCAGGTTTATTACAGTCTAGTGAATTATGGGCATTAGATCAATTCTTTCGTTTACGAGTATTAGTAGCTCCCGAAAAACCCGATCCACGTTTGGTCATTATTACTATCGATGAAGAAGATGTTGAGTATCAAAAATCTCTGGGTTGGAAACTTCATGGTTCATTATCGGATTATGCGTTGCTTCAAGTTTTACAAAAACTGAATCAATATCAAGCTAAAATGATTGGTATTGATATTTATCGAGATATTAAAACAACAAATGAGCAATTACTAGACCTCTTTAAAAAACAAAATAATCTGTTTATGGTCTGTAAAGTGGGTGTACCTGAAGCCAATATTTTAGGGATTGGTCCTCCGGAGAAATTACCAGCAGAACAGTTGGGGTTTAGTGATTTTGTTATTGATAATGATAATGTTGTTCGTCGTCAATTAATTAGTTTTATTCCCGACATTTCTTCCCTTTGTCAAGCTAAGTTTTCGTTTAATTTTTGGTTCTTTTATAATTATTTTTTATTGTCGGAAGACTTTACGATTGAATGGGCATATTTTCAAAAATTAGGATTTGATATAAAAGGAAATTTAACCAATCAAGCAGGAGACTCTAAGCCAATCAACGTGGTGTTTAAGTCTCTCTTCCCCCGCAGTAGTGGTTATCAAAAAAGTAGACTGGGCAACTCTCAAATTTTACTCAATTATCGTTCCCTAAAATCCCCAGACGAAATTGCTTTTAAAACCATATCCCTTCGGTCATTTTTAAAAGACTCATTCCAGGAGCAAGATTTCCAAGATCGTTTAGTGTTGATGGGGGTTACTATTGATGGACAAGATGAATGGGAAACTCCTTATACCAACAGTTCTAGATTAACCACTTATGGGGTTTTTCTTCAGGCTCAAATGATTAGTCAAATGCTCAGTGCTGTGTTAGATAATCGCCCTTTACTTTGGTTTTGGTCGGGATGGAAAGAGTTTCTGTGGATTTGGCTATGGTCTGCTATTCCGAGTTTTTTTGTCAGCAAAAAATGGCAAATTCTGAGTATCCTTGCAGGCGCTTGTTTACTAACAGCGATTAATTTTTATCTCTTTATTTATGGGGGATGGCTACCCTTAATTCCGATTATTTTCTCCTTAATGATCATGATGGCTAACTCCCTAATCTATCACACATTTTTCAGTAAGCACTCTCCACACTATTTATTGAGACAATGTGAAGATTGGCAAAGCTTTATTAACAGTAGAATATCTAAAGTTGATGAAAACGCAGAAAATTTAGATAATAATAATAGGTAGTGTCGTCGAACATTAATCAATGGCTCTGTGTTAAGAAGTATTACTAAGGTGAAAACCCTTTCTTGTTGCTTGTTGTTCCTGGGCTGTTCTCTAATCTCACAGTTAACCTTCATTGTGTTCGACAAAATGATGTTTAGGGCTAGTTCAGCTAACCAGGAAGTTACTCTGTCATGATGAAAAATTATATTGCGATCGCGCTAACTTTCACAAGTCTTTTATTGCCAGTTGCCAATTTAAACGCCCAACCCGTGACAAACCCTGAAGGCCCTCATTGGTTATTGGCTCTCGAACCCCCAGAACAGCAACCGGGGTCTGGGGATGACCGTTTTGGTGGGGGGGCCGGAAGATTATATGAACCCCCCCCAAACGTCTCAGAATTGCCCGAAGGTTTTGCAACGCCACAGTCCCCCCGTGGAAATTGTCCTGATGAGTTCTTAGCTCTTCAAGCTGTCGCTCCCTCAGCCAGTCGAGGTTTTACGGCTCAATCTCGGCCGACATTTTGGGTTTATATACCGTCCATAGCGACTAATCGAAAAGCGACATTTAAACTAAATCTTGTGGAAGGGGATGAAAAAATTGATGAGTTTGAGGTGTCTTTACCCAGTCAACCTGGTATTATCTCTCTCCAACCCAAAAAAGAGCTAATCCCTAACGTGAATTATCGTTGGTATTTAAACATACCCTGTTATCCTTCTGGGGATGACGAAATTTCGCTTCAGGGAACGGTTCGGCGAGTTGACGACAATGAGTTTAAGCTTGAAAATCGTTGGTATGATCTTGTGTCTGAGGCTGTATCTGAACGAGAATGGTGGGTTGAGTTGTTAACCAAAGTTGGACTAGAAGACCTTACCAATCAGCCTATTTTGAATTAGGGTTTGCTGAAAAAGTCTTCTGGTGAGGATAGGCAAGAGGCAGGAGGCAGGGGGCAGGAGGCAGGAGGATAGATTAGAGAGAAGGAAGGAGAAAAGGTAAAAGTGATATAATAAGGTATTATTTGAACACACCCCATCTATAATCTTTGATTTAGATGGGGATTCACTTGTCTCATTAAAGTGCCTTTTTTTCCTGCCTTAGCTTTCCATCCTGCTAAGTATTCGATGACAATTACTTTAACATTATGAAGTAAAGCAAACTCAATAATTTCTCTAGAAACTTGACGAGAGATTTCTAAATTAATATTACTCGACTTGATAATCATCATTATATTTGACTTGTTGTCCTTTATATAAAGCAGGGTAAGATTGACACATTTTGAAGTCTCCATGCTTTGAAAAACATGGATTCTAGCTGTTAAGCTACGACGGGATAAATCCACGTCTTCGCTCGTTAACTTATTAGATTTTCGTCTAACTTAATGC
>JAAUYD010028431.1_pt1 | contig 18395 bp, 16 predicted proteins | sample 7278101 | NCBI WGS metagenome assembly JAAUYD01 (sample SAMN14350128, study PRJNA611818) | marine sediment metagenome | isolation source: surface marine sediment (0.6m) | place: French Polynesia: Moorea | collected 2018-08
CAAATTAATTTTCCTAAAAGAAAAAAATAACTCAGTGTTGAGATATCTTGTAATTTTTATCGTCATATTTTTACTCACAAATCCCGGTCAGTCAAAAACCATTTTCTATGGCGACGATATGATAATTGCTTCACAGACCCCTGCTCCTGTTCCAATACCAGGAGCAATTATTCTTCTGGGCTCGGGAATTTTTTCATTAATTATTGGAAAAAATTTAAGAAAGAAGCAGCATATCTGAGACCGGCTTGTCTTCTTTTTTCACCGTCCGTCATCTGATCCCTGCCTTCTGTGATCTGGCCTCCGCTTTTTGTCCTCCCCAATCTACCCCCTATCATCTCTTACCTACAGCACAATCCCCACATACCCCACAAAGCTGTCTCCCGGTGATTTGTCATAGGAGGTTGCATATACAAGCTCATCGGCCTGATCTGCTCCTAGATGTTTGGCGGTTTCTATGGCGGCGGCAGCGGCCCCTGCGCAGCAGGCATTCTGACGGGTGCCGGCCTCCACAATCATATCGTCAGGTTTTAAGGCCAGTATAGCATCGATAAATCTGCGATCATTTTCGTTGCGCACCCAATCCACGGCCTTAATCCCTGTGCCTTTACTGGTAAAACCGTAGTTGGAGCCATAATGCGTCAGATCGGTGGATCCAATTACCTTTGCGCGCAGTCCCAAATGTTTTGAAATCCTAACAACCGCACCACCGATTTCCAAACTATCTATATGTGGCGGCACACCTATACCAACGATTTTGGCGTCATTAAAAAAATATTTGATAAATGGGAGCTGCAATTCAATGGTGTTGTCCTGGGTAAAGCGGCTTGGAGTCTCTATTGTAAAATTAAATTCATCAGCAAGTTCAGCGGCCAGCGTTTCTTCAACTTCAATCTCGCCAAAAGGAGTTTCCCACGCACCTTCGGTCATGATATAATTTGGAGAACTGGGGTGAAGGTGCATGCCGAACACGACCAAAACATCGACGGTATCTTGCCCTTTCAGACAATTGATCACATTGCAGGCAATACTGCCTGAAAAATACCAACCGGCATGGGGCACAATGCCGCCAACCAGATCTCGATCCGGCGGATTGAGACTTTTGCCCTCCTCAAGAAAACCTTTAATCTCCCTCTCACATTCTGAGGCGCTGGAGGGATACCAGCTTCCTGCAAATACAGCCTTTCTGACACTTGCGGAGTTCATGATTTGCCTCCTTGTATAGCTTTGGTTAGAATGGTTTCGATCGTTTGGATTGTTTGGATTGATCAGTTGGTTAGGTAAAATATTTGATTGGAAGGAAAAAGTAAGCTATGCCGGTAATATATTCAAGCTTTCGGCACACGTCTACATTCACCTTGCTAAGTTCTCAGCTTCATAGCTTCAACCCTATGCCCTATGCACCAGGCTCCATGCCATTTTACCTCCATCCTCAATCGAAGCGCCCCGCTGAATGAGGTCCTTCTTCTGCCCATTTCTACATAATATACACAACCAAATGGGGGTTGTCTATGCCGGGGAATGCATACCTTGACAGCTTGGCATTTATCATTATTGTTAGTTTCGAGTTTCCTTTTAAATATCGATGATTATTTTAATTTTAAACAGGGTTAGCAAACTTTTACAACAGTGCCCACTTTAACAATTTTGGTTAATAAATGGACCGACAGTTCAAAATTTGACCCCTGCAGGAGGATGATATGTGGGAATATACGGACAAGGTAAAAGATCACTTTCTAAATCCGCGTAACGTTGGTGTAATCGACGATGCAGACGGTGTCGGCGAAGTTGGATCTCTGTCGTGTGGCGATGCCTTAACTTTTTACTTTAAGCTGGACGAAAACGGCAAAATAAAAGATGCTAAATTTCAAACTTTTGGCTGCGCCAGCGCAATTGCCTCATCCTCCGCCCTGACCGAAATGGTAAAAGGCCTCTCTCTAGAAGAGGCTAAGAACATAACCAATGAAGATATTGCCGAGTATCTTGGAGGTTTGCCCAAAGAAAAGATGCACTGCTCGGTCATGGGCCGGGATGCTCTCGAAAAGGCCATTACCTGCCATCTTGGTGAACCTGAAAAACAAATTGAGGGGGAAATCGTTTGCGAATGTTTTGGAGTGACCGATCGCGAAATTGAACGGGTGGTCAAGGAAAACCATGTTTCAACCATCGAGGGAGTCACCGATTATGTCAAGGCCGGCGGGGGATGTGGAAATTGTCATGATCGTATTCAGGAAATCATCGACACCATTCTGGGCACCGAGCGTCCGGTTAAACCAAAGGCCCCGGTATTAACCAATTTGCAAAAAATGAAGTTAATCGAAGAAAGTATTGAACGGGAAATCAATCCAAATCTGAAAAAAGATGCCGGCAGGCTGGAGCTGGTCGATGTCGACGGCAACCGGGTTATGGTGAGATTTGGCGGCAGCTGTGCTTCCTGTGTGAAGTCCCCGATCACCCTCAAACATTACGTGGAAAGTAGGCTGAGAGAGCTGGTAACCCCTGAGCTCGAGGTTGAGGAGGTGCAGTAATGAATGTCATCTACCTGGACAACAACGCCACCACCAAAGTTGACCCGGAAGTGGTAGACGCCATGCTGCCCTTCCTATCGGAGAATTATGGGAATCCGTCGAGCATGCATTCGTTTGGCGGTAATGTGGCAGCATTCATTAAAGATGCGCGGGAAAACGTTGCCAACCTGATCGGAGCCACGGCGGATGAAATTGTGTTTAATAGTTGTGGCACGGAAAGCGACAGCACCGCTATTCGGGCAGCGATTGAATCCAATCCTGATAAAAAACATATCATTACTTCCAGAGTCGAGCATCCGGCCATCAAAAACCTTTATGAAATCCTCTCCAAAAAAGGTTACCGCGTGACTTTCGTACCGGTCGACAATCAAGGGATCCTAGATCTGGATTACCTTTATAAAAATCTGAGCGATGACACCGCTGTCGTCAGCCTGATGTGGGCGAACAACGAAACCGGTGTTATATTTCCGATCGAGGAGATATCGCAGGAAGTCAAAAACCGGGGGATTGTGTTTCACACCGATGCTGTTCAGGCTGTGGGGAAGCTGCCCATTGACATCAATAAAACCGGTGTAGACCTACTGTCCCTGTCCGGTCATAAGCTGCATGCCCCCAAAGGCATCGGTGCCCTGTATATTCGCAAAGGTACGAAATTTTCACCTTTTATGATTGGTGGGCATCAGGAAAAAGGGCGTCGAGGCGGTACGGAAAACGTGGCCTCCATTGTCGCTTTAGGCAAGGCAGCCGAGCTGGCGCAGAAGCATTTAAACAAAGGCGAATATGATCGTATCGGACAACTGCGGGACAAACTCGAAACCGCCTTGTTGGCAAAAATACCCCATTCAATGGTCAATGGCGATCGCCAACATCGCCTGCTGAATACGACCAGCATCGCTTTTGAATACGTGGAAGGTGAAGCCATCCTATTAATGATGAACGAATATGGTATTTGTGCATCCTCGGGTTCAGCCTGCACCTCCGGCTCACTGGAGCCATCTCATGTACTGCGTGCCATGGGCGTTCCGTTTACAGCGGCCCATGGTTCAATCCGGTTTAGCCTCAGCCGCTACAACACCGAAGAAGAGATTGATTTGGTTATTGACAAAATGCCGCCCATCATCGAACGCTTGCGGAATATGTCGCCTTTTTGGAAGGAGGCCATGAAATCTGCGGCGGGTTGAGATAAATTTGCCAACTAGTTCGGAGATGGTATTTTTGTCGATAGGTGCGCTCAGACCATTGGCATGGTTGAATCTGATTTGGTTGATTGGTTAATTCGTTCATTAGTTGATTGAGGGGGAAATAAAAAGATATCCCCTTCCACCAACCTCTATCTGCCGAAGACTCACCATTAAAACTTGAACCTTCAGCTGGCGATTACAGTTTCTCACTCCTTATATACAGAAAAGTTACCTCAAATCCATAAGGATCCATTTGACAGAATCATGATATCGCAATCGAAAGTAGAAAATATGGCATTGATAACGAGAGACAAAGCAATTAGGGAATACAGAGTTTCGACTGTTTGGTAGGGTTTACCCAACATCCCTGCTTCCCTATCTCCCAGCGTCCCTTCTTATTCATCTTCACCAAGCACCATGCCCTATGCCCCATGCTATCTGCCCTTTGCTTTTTCCCGGACTTTTCCCTTCAGCCAGTCAATCCAAGGTTGAAAGCCTTCCTCGGTTTTAGCCGATAGTTCAAAAATCGGCATACCTGGGTGAACTTGATGGATATAATCAATGGCCTTCTGCTTGTCGTAATCCAGGTATGGCAGCAAATCGACTTTGTTCAGCAGTGCTACTTCGCATTCTCTGAACATCAGAGGATATTTGGCCGGTTTGTCCTCACCTTCCGTGACACTCAAAACCACCGCCCGGGCGTCTTCGCCGATGTCAAATTCAGCCGGACAGACCAAGTTGCCTACATTCTCGACAACTAGCAAATCGATCTCATCCAAATTCAGCCCCCCCACAGCTTTTTCGATCACATGGGCTGCCAGATGGCAATCTCCACCAAATTCATCGGTATTGACCTGCACCACGGGAACGCCGGTAACGGCAAGCCGGTCAGCATCATTGGTTGTGCAGATGTCACCGACGATCACCGCAGATTTGATCTCCGCTGCAATTAGCCTCAGTGTCTTCTCGAGCGTGGTCGTTTTGCCGGAACCCGGTGAGCTCATCATGTTTAGAACAAAAACGCCATTTGAGGTAAACTTGCTGCGGTTTTGTTCGGCCATTTTTTCATTAACATCAAGGACCCTTCGGACCACTTTAATTTCCCGGACTCCGCTTTTTTGGGTGGTAATTTCGCTGTTGCTGGTTTCGGATTGATCATGGGGATGGGTATGCCGAGAACCATCGTGATGGTAAAATTTTTGGGCTTTGAAATGACTTTCAAGTAGCATGATCGTCCTCTTCAGATATTTCAATCGATTCGATATCCAACTCTCGGCCGGATAGGATTTCCAGGGATCCGCTGCTGCAATTGTCGCAAGTAAATGCAGGACTAGTAAGGGTCCATTGGAGGTCACAATCTTTGCAGCGGGCCGTCACGGGTAATTCGTGGATAACAAGTTTTGCTCCCTCAAGTGGCGTATCCTTGACGGCAACATTAAAACAAAACGTAAGGCTGTCTGGCACAACAGCGGCCAGTTTGCCAATTTTTAAATTAATCCTCTCAACCCGCACTTGGCCAGCATCCGCAGGTATAGATTCGGTGGCAATCTCAATGATTTGCAGTGCTATACCCATTTCATGCATAACGCTCGGCCCGAATATGTGATCTAAGTAAATCGGTGATGATTCTAATCCAGTAAATAGTAAATTCGGTTTTCAGGATTGAAAATTTGGATTTATTTCGGATTTTGAAATTCGGTTTTAACTTTGGGTAGTTGGCGGGTAGTTCCGGCTGATAGATTAAATTATTTGAACACCTCGGTACACAGCTCTCCAAGTGAACCGAGGTTCTTACATACATGAATGCCGGCGGCTTCCATTGCTTCAATTTTAGCTTCGGCCGTGCCACTGCTGCCGCTGATAATGGCACCGGCATGCCCCATGCGTCGTCCCGGAGGTGCTGTTAGACCCGATATAAATCCAACCACTGGCTTGCTCATTTTTTCAGCGACAAATGCTGAGGCATCTTCCTCAGCGGTGCCGCCAATTTCACCGACCATCACAATCCCCGTGGTGTCCGGATCCTTTTCAAAGGCCTCAAGGCAATCGATGAAGTCGGATCCGATAAATGGGTCCCCTCCGATACCGATACAGGTGCTTTGCCCGATTCCACGCAGGGTTAATTGATTGACTACCTCATAGGTCAGGGTTCCGGACCGCGAAATCACTCCAATCGGCCCATCTGGTTTGTGAATGGGGCCTGGCATAATACCGATTTTGGCCTCACCCGGGGTAATGATCCCAGGACAATTAGGGCCGATTAAACGAGTGGGTTTGCCCTCCAGATAATTCATGACTTCCATCATGTCCAGCACCGGAATTCCTTCGGTGATGGCTACCACAACACCAATACCCGCATCGATGGCCTCCATAATGGCATCGGCGGCAAAAGCCGGCGGCACGAATATCAGACTGCAGTTTGCGCCGGTTTCAGCCACAGCGGTTTTAACCGTATTAAAGACCGGGACTTCGTCCATCTTCTGTCCGGCCTTTCCCGGCGTAACCCCTGCCACCACGTTAGTGCCGTAAGCGACACACTGGCGGGTATGAAATTGTCCTTCTTTACCGGTAATACCTTGAACGACCAGACGTGAGTTCTTGTCAACAAATATGCTCATATATCTGTCTCGATATTCTCCAAGCTACGCTTGTAATATTTCTGTAACTTTTTGGGCCGCGTCCTTCAAATCGGTCGCCGTGATCAATTTGAGACCCGATTCGGCCAATATTCGGCGTCCCTCTTCGATATTTGTCCCTTCCATGCGAACCACAACCGGAACGCTGATATTGGTTTTTTTTGCCGCACTCACCACGCCTTCCGCCAGAACATCGCACCGCAGTATGCCGCCAAAAATATTTATCAGAATGCCTTTCACATTTGGATCGCTTAAGATGATTCTGAAACCATTTTCAACCATCTCAGCACTCGCGCCACCTCCCACATCCAGAAAATTGGCGGGCTCCGCCCCGGCATGTTTAATCAGGTCCATGGTGGCCATGGCCAGGCCGGCGCCGTTGACCATGTTACCAACATTACCGTCTAAATTTATATAGTTGAGGCTAAATTTAGAAGCTTCAACTTCCAGTGGGTCTTCCTCGTCCAGATCTCGATATTCAGCGATATCCTTGTGGCGAAACAGGGCATTGTCGTCAAAATTGATTTTGGCATCCAGAGCCACGACAGTTTCTTGCGCAGTGATTACCAGCGGGTTAATTTCTACCAGCGAGCAATCATTGTCGACAAACAACCGGTATAGATTTTTCAGCATGGCAACAAACGGCTTCATGGCCGCCGGGGTCAGATGCAGGTTGAAAGCGACCTCCCGACAGTGATATGCCTGAATGCCCTGCAGGGGGTTAACGGGAACCTTTATAATTTTTTCAGGAGTTTCGGCGGCCACTTCTTCAATGTCCATTCCACCGGCCTCACTGGCCATAATCACGATCTTGGCAATTGCTCGATCCGGAACAATACTCAGGTAGAGCTCTTTTTCAATGTTCAACCCTTGTTCGACCAGGACCTTCTTGACCCGCCTTCCCTGGGGGCCGGTCTGATGGGTGATTAAATCCATGCCGATGATCTGGCTGGTAATGGTTTGCAATTCCGACTCGGATTGGGCCAGTTTTACGCCACCACCCTTGCCCCGACCACCGGCATGAATCTGGGCTTTGACCACAACCGGATATCCGTCCAGGTTTTTAGCAATCCTGACGGCTTCATCGGCATGATCGGCCACGCGTCCTTTCGGTATGGGAATACCGTATTTTTTAAACAACTCCTTGGCCTGAAATTCGTGAATTTTCATTCCCTATCCAATCACACAGAGCACATCACCCTTGGCAACGGAATCCCCACTGCTAAAATTGATGGCTTTGACCGTACCACTGGCCGGAGCCGGCAGCGCATTTTCCATTTTCATGGCTTCCAGAATAACAGCCGTTTCCCCCTCATTAATCTCATCGCCGACATTTACTTCAAACTTGATGATCATACCGGGCATTGGAGCAAGCAGAGAAGTGCCCTCGACAGCTGCAGCAGGTGCCGCAGCAGCTTTGGGTTCCTCGGCTTTAGGCGCCTTAGCCGCGGTCGGAGCAGGAGCTGGCGCGGGGGCCGATGCGGCTGCAGGAGCGGCAGGTGCAACACCCGGCATAGGCTGTACATAGTTGATAACCGGTGCACCCTCCCCCGGATCAACGCCGACCTCAAAATATTCATTGTCTACAAATACATTGAAGGTTCGGAAGTTTTCGCCCTTTGCAGGAGCCGCTTTTTCCGGCAACTCCACCAGCTTGCCGGCCTTGGCCTTTTGGAGCAGCTCCTGTTCGGCATTGACATCCTCCAGGGTCCTAGGTTGGACCTCTTTCGGCGGCTGTTCCTTTCCGTATTTCCATTTCAAAAACTTAATTCCAGTTACCGGGTAAAGCGCGTAGATCAGAACATCATCCAAGTCTACCGCCAGCCCTTCGGTATCTTTCTGGGCTTTTTCCAGTTCCGGCTCCAACACCTCGGCCGGGCGGCAGGTAATCGGCTCCTCACCTCGGTCATAGCCCTTGAGGGCTTTCTTCTGAACTTCGGCGTCAATGGGAATAGCGGTTTTGCCGTAAAGTCCGTAACACAAGTCTTTGACCTGAGCGGTGATCATCTTGTAGCGCTCGTTTTCATCGTCAAACAACACGTTGTTTACGGTCTGGATCCCAACAATCTGGCTGGTCGGCGTCACCAGGGGAATCTGCCCTAATTCCTTACGGACTCGTGGTAACTCAGCGTATACCTGATCGATTTTGTCAAGGGCATCCATTTCCCTCAGTTGATTAACCAGGTTGGAAAGCATGCCTCCGGGAGTCTGATGCAGCAGCACGTTAATATCGGTGATCGCCATCTTGGTGGTATCCAGCAGATGCCGATATTTGGGCATAATTTCCTTTTCTAAAATTTCATCAATCGACGCCAGTAGCCGGATGTCGAATCCAGTATCCCGGCTGGTGCCCAGCAGGGTCATCACCAATGGTTCGATTGCAGCATGGGAAGTGCGAAAGCCATAAGGCGCCATGACGGTGTCAATGATATCAACCCCGGCTTCAATCGCTTTGAGATGGGTCATGGACGACATGCCCGATGTAAAATGGCTGTGTAGATGAATCGGCGGTTTGACAGCTGCCTTCATGGCTTTGATGACAGCATAGGCGTCATAGGGAGAAATAAGTCCGGCCATATCTTTGAGGCAGATACTGTCGGCGCCCATGGCCTCGAGATCTTTGGCTTTATTTACATAATAGTCGATATTGTAAACTTCTCCACCCAAACGTGGCTCGGTCAAGGTATAGCAGATGCATCCCTGAAAATGTTTGCCGCACTCTTTGATGACAGGAACCACCGTTTCAAAGTTGCGGTAGTCATTCAAGGCATCAAAGGTTCTAAATATGTCCATACCATTGGCAGCCGTTCTCTCAACAAAAGCCTTGGCCAAATCGTCGGCATAATTGCGGTAGCCCACCAGATTCTGAGCTCTCAGCAGCATCGAAAACGGCGTTTTCTTGATGTACCGCTTCAGGGTCCGGATTCGTTCCCAGGGGTCTTCATTTAAAAACCGATGCATGGTGTCAAAAGTTGCCCCCCCCCATACTTCCATGGCCCAGAAACCGACTTCATCCATCATTTCTGCCACGGGAATCATGTCTTCAGTCCTGCCGCGGGTGGCGAAAAGGGATTGATGACCGTCTCGAAGACTTAGGTCCTCAATTTTGACAGGATTTTCCGCTGCCGGTCTATCCTTGTCGTAATTCATGGTAGTCGTTTTGACTGCATTTTCTTCGCTCATGTCAGGATTCTCCTCTATTTTGAAATTGGGAATTAAAATTGACGCTCGGTAGCTGGAGCTTCAAGGAGTCAATTTCAATTATTTAAAAGTTCTCATCTGCATTAAGTTGCGAATCTGCATCTGGAATTGTCTGCCATTCATGCTCCAGGCCGAGACCGCCGGTGTCGGAGCTGAAACAGACAGTGCCTGCGGCAGACCGCCCATGGCGCCTTGCTGCATGAGCATGGCCTCTTCTTCTTGAATATAGTGCATCACCGCCGCAATGGCCGCACTGATTTTCTTTTTATTCTCCATGAGTTCTCCCATCGATCTTGAGTGTTGTCTAATGACGGAGCGAAGCGACTTCGATAATTCGTCGTTCGTCATTCGTCATTCGTCATTCCTTACATCGGGATATTGCCGTGTTTTTTCGGTGGCCTGGTTTCACGCTTGCCGCAAATGGCCTCGAGGGCATCGATCAGACGAGGTCGCGTCTCACTTGGCTCGATAACAGCATCAATATAGCCTCTGCTGGCTGCGACGTACGGATTGGAGAACAGACTGTTGTATTCGTCGATTTTCTCCTGACGTTTGGCTGCCGGATCCTCTGCCGCTTTGATCTCTCTGCGATGAATGATGTTCGCTGCCCCAGCCGCTCCCATGACCGCAATTTCGGCCGTCGGCCAGGCAAAAGCCATATCGTTGCCCAGATCACTAGAACACATGGCCAGATAGGAACCACCGTAATCTTTGCGGGTCACGAGCAACATTTTCGGAACCGTCGCTTCGGAATAACACCAGAGGAGTTTGGCCCCATGCCGGATAATCCCGCCCCATTCCTGCTGACTGCCGGGCAGGTAACCGGGGACATCGGCAATGGTGAGCAAGGGAATATTAAAAGAATCACAGAACCGGATGAACCGCGTTGCCTTATCCGAAGCGTTAATGTCGAGACATCCAGCCAGCACCATGGGTTGGTTTGCAATGATACCGATGGCCCTGCCGTTCAATCTGGCAAAACAAACAATCATATTGCAAGCAAAATACTGATGGGGCTCAAAAAACTCGCCGTTATCGACAATACTGCGTATGATGTCTTTCATATCATAAGATTGATTTGGATTATCTGGGATAATCGAGTCCAGCGATTTGTCGGTACGATTGGGATCATCACCTGTGGCTACAAACGGCGGGTCTTCGAGATTGTTGGAAGGCAGATAGGAAATGAGGCGTCTTATTTGGTCGATAGCATCTTGATCGCTTTCGCAGGCAAAATGGGCCACGCCGCTTTTTTCGTTGTGGGTTTTGGCACCTCCCAGTTCTTCAAAAGAAATCTCTTCGCCGGTCACGGACTTAATTACATCGGGTCCCGTAATGAACATATAGCTGGTGTTTTTGACCATGAATACCCAATCGGTCATTGCAGGAGAGTATACAGCACCTCCGGCTGTTGGTCCCATGATGGCGGAAATCTGTGGAATGACGCCTGAAGCGGCCGAATTGCGAAAAAAAATCTGGCCGTATCCGGACAGGGCGTCGACACCTTCCTGGATCCTGGCACCACCGGAGTCATTGATTCCCACAAAGGGCACCCCGGCTTTCATGGCCAGGTCCATTACTTTACAAATCTTTTTGGAATGCATCTCGCCAAGACTGCCGGCCCTGGCGGTAAAATCCTGAGCAAAGGCAAATACCGTTCGTCCATCCACCAGACCATGGCCGGTGACAACGCCGTCTGCTGGAATGTCTACTTTCTCCATTTCAAAATTGACACAGCGGTGGCTGACAAACATGTCTATTTCACGGAATGTACCTTTGTCGAACAGGAGATCCAGACGCTCACGCGCGGTGAGCTTGCCTTTTTCACGCTGGGCAGCAACTGCTTTTTCACCTCCCATTTCAAGTACTTTTGCCTGCCGGGCTTTTAGATCACGGATTTTGTCTTCCACGATTCCCATTATCCAATTCCTTTCTTTTGAAAAGCTTCCCGCCCGTTCGTAAAACTGTCGCGGAAAAGAAATGTTAATAAATTTGCTCCCCCTGCCGTTCCCCTCCCGTATGATTAAGATGAAGGGAGGTATAGAATTAGACCCTTTGAACGGCCCGGCGGCCAATCTTGTTAACTGACTGTAAAAAGTAAACTTATAAACTCCTATAACCGATGGTCTTTGTCAAGAAAAAAAGTAGTTCTTCGGTGGCACCAGTTAAGGCGGTGGTACTTCTCTCAAATGTGTGTCCACCTTAGGGAAATCGGCAATATTCATATTCAGATTTCCAAAATCATTTATAAGCTCCAGGCCGGGACGAACTAATTCGCGTGACCATCAATGGTAATCTCACTATCTTTTTTCCAATACATTCAAAACCTGATTGGCGGATTGTGTGACCGGCGTTCCGGGACCGAAAACCCCGGCAGCACCAGCGTCATAGAGAAACTTATAGTCTGCCGGTGGAATGATGCCCCCTACCACCACCAATATTTCTTCACCGCTTTCGGTTTTCAGGGCTTCAAGTAATTGGGGTACCAGGGTTTTGTGCGCTGCAACCTGACTGGACACACCCACGACATGAACATCGTTTTCTACAGCCATTTTGGCAACTTCTTCAGGGGTCTGGAACATTGGACTGATATCCACATCAAACCCAAGGTCCGCAAAGCCGGTCGCAATCACCTTTATTCCACGATCGTGACCATCTTGCCCTATTTTGGTCACAAGAACTCTAGGCCTTCGTCCTTCTTTCTCCTGAAACTGGTCCGTCCTCTTACGCAAAGCTTCAATAACCTCACTGTCACCATACTCGGCTGCATAAACACCAGATATGCACTGGGTCGTTGCCACATATCGTCCGAATTCTTTTTCGAGGGCATCGGATACTTCTCCCACTGTCGCCCGTTTCCTGATCGCGTCGATAGCCAATTCCAGCAGGTTATCGTCGGACGTCGCGGCCTTGGTCAATGCTTCTAGTGCCTGTTGCACGGCCACCGGGTCACGATCTGATTTAAGCTTCTTTAACCTGGCGATTTGTTCATCACGCACACTGGGTGGCACTTCCAGAATCTCAAGATCGACATCCTCTTCAATCTGGTACTTGTTGACCCCTACAATGACATCTTTACCCTGATCGATCCTGGCCTGTCTGCGCGCCGCCGCCTCCTCAATACGTAACTTCGGCATACCGGTACCAATGGCCTTGGCCATACCGCCCATCTCTTCGATTTCGTCAATAATTTTTCCGGCCTCGCGGATAATCCCGTCGGTGAGCGACTCTAGATAATAGGAGCCTGCCAGAGGATCCACCACATGACAAATCTGTGATTCTTCCTGAACGATAATCTGGGTATTCCGGGCAATTCGGGCAGAAAAATCCGTCGGCAATCCGACCGCCTCGTCAAATGAATTTGTGTGCAGCGACTGGGTGCCTCCCAGCGCCGAGGTCAGACACTCTAAAGTCGTCCGAATAATATTATTATAGGGATCCTGAGCGGTTAGACTCCATCCCGAAGTCTGGCAATGGGTACGCAGCATGGTTGACCGCTGATTTTGTGGATTGAATTGGCTGATAAGTTTGTGCCAAAGAAACCGCGCGGCCCTGAGCATGGCTATATCCATGAAAAAATTCATCCCAATTCCGAAGAAGAAAGAAAGGCGCGGGGCAAAAGCATCGATGTCCAATCCGGCTTTCAAAGCAGCCCGAACATATTCAAGTCCGTCTGCCATTGTAAATGCCGTTTGCAATACAGAATCGGCCCCGGCCTCCATCATGTGATATCCGCTGATGCTGATGGTATTGTATTTGGGCATATTTTTTGAGCAGTATCCAATAATATCTGAAACAATGCGCATGGATGGTTGCGGCGGATAAATATAGGTGTTACGGGTGAGATATTCCTTTAAAATATCGTTCTGAATGGTGCCGCTCAGCTTATCCTGGCTCACCCCCTGCTCTTCGGCGGCAACAATGTAGCCCGCCAGTATCGGCAGCACAGCCCCGTTCATTGTCATGGATACGGTCATTTGATCCAATGGAATCTGATCAAAGAGAATTTTCATATCTTCGATGGAATCCACCGCCACACCCGCCTTTCCGATATCACCAACGACTCTGGGATGGTCGGAGTCATATCCCCGATGGGTGGCAAGGTCAAAGGCTACCGACAGCCCCTTTTGACCGGCTGCAAGGCATCTTCGATAAAACGCGTTGGATTCTTTGGCGGTTGAAAAACCGGCATATTGGCGGATGGTCCAGGGTCTACCGGCATACATGGTGGCTTTGGGTCCTCGAACGTAGGGCGGCAACCCCGGCAGAGTATTTATATGGGCCATGCCCTCAATATCTTCTGCGCTGTAGAGAGGTTTGACCGGGATGCCTTCCGGCGTCATCCAATCCAATGACTCAAGAGGTTTGCCTCTAAGTTCCTTGGTTGCAAGATCGACCCATTTCTTTTTATCTGGATGTTCAGACATAATTATTTACTCCTTTAAGGGATGAATATGCAGCTGCGATACGATCGGATCGCTAAAAACATGAATACCAAAAATCATTTTGTTCAACTCAACTTGACTCAGGTATTATCTTTCACAAAGCTCCACCAGTACCCCGTTGGTAGATTTGGGATGTAAAAATGCTATCTGGGCACCACCGGCACCTTTTCTGGGTTTTTCATCAATCAACCGAATACCCTTTTCCCTGAGTTCCTGTAGAGCAGACTCAATATTTTCCACTCGAAAGGCGACGTGCTGAATCCCTTCACCTTTCTTTTCCAGATATTTGGCAATGGGTCCATCCGGTGCCGTCGACTCCAATAGCTCCACTTCACTTTCGCCCACCGGAAAAAAGGCGGTGGTCACCTTCTGTTCTTCGACTGTCTCGGATCCTTCAAACTCCAGACCTAAAACATCGGTCCAGAAATTTTTCCCCTGATCAATACTATTTACGGCAACCCCAAGATGGTCAATTTTCAAGACCTTCATTTTTCCTCCTGTTTGAATTCAGTTATGCTCGCTCAAAAAAGGTCAAAGGAAGAAGGAAGAATGCTGCATTCAAAAAAGAGATAATCACATCGTATGATAGTAATTCTCTTTTGGTCCATCCTCCCCTTTCCTTCGTCCTTCAAATTGACCTGCTCCCTAAATGCCAGGCTCTAGAGCCTTTGCATAAAGTTATAGCGCATCAGGGAGCTGATTCAACGGATACGACCTCGGGCACTTCCTCTTTTAAAATTCTCTCAATTCCGTTTTTGAGGGTCATCTGAGACATCGGGCATCCCCCGCAGGCGCCCTGGAGTCTCACTGTCACAATGCCGTCCTGGATATCCACAAGTTCCACATCACCGCCATCGGCCTGAAGCATGGGTCTGACTTTTTCCAAGGCTTTTTCGATTTTTTCTTTCATGGTATTTTCTCCTTTAGGTTGGTTGATAACGTTGGTTGTTTCTTTACAATCGGATCCTGTCTTAGGTTGAGATATTCCGCCGCACCTCAGGTCAGTGCTTTGAAATTAGCGACCGGCTCTCCTCACATCCAAAACATTTCTTCGCATTTAATTCTCCAGTTTCTGATAGTATGCTTTTCTAAACTCTTCGAATTCATTGGTCAATATCGCTTGCCGGATCTTTTTCATAAAATTGATAAAAAAATGGATATTATGGATTGTGTTAAGGCGATAGGACAGCAGTTCCCTGGCCATGTATAGATGCCGTAAATATGCTCTAGAATAGTTGCGGCAGGTATAACATTGGCAGTCGCTGTCCAACGGTTCAGTATCCTCTTTATACTGTGCGTTGCTGATGTTGACCGTGCCGAATTGAGTGAAGATCTGGCCGTTTCTGGCATTGCGGGTAGGTAAAACACAATCAAACATATCCGCACCGAGTGCCACAAGTTCAATAAGGTTTTCAGGTGTACCCACTCCCATAATGTATCTGGGTTTGGATACCGGAAGATGAGGCAGTGAATGCTCCGCTATTTCCAGCATAACATCTGTAGGTTCGCCCACACTCAATCCACCGACTGCATAGCCTGGAAAATCGATTTTCATTAACTCTTCTGCAGATCTCTGTCGCAGGTCCTTGAACATACCCCCTTGAACGATACCAAAAAGGGCATTATGTCCGTTATTGATTTCCTGCCAAGCTTGCTTGCATCTTTTCGCCCAATTCGTGGTGATTTCAAGGGCATTCAGACTGTCTTCTTTGCTAGCCGGATATTGGATACAGTCGTCGAGGCACATGATAATGTCTGAGCCCAAACAGTTTTGAATTTCAATGACATTTGCTGGTGTCAACAAATGACTGGATCCGTCAAGATGTGATTGAAAAGTAACCCCTTCTTCAGAGATTTTTGCCAGCTTCGCCAGAGAAAACACCTGAAATCCGCCACTATCTGTCAATATGGGTCCATCCCAGTGGATAAATTGATGAAGCCCCGCAAAACGGCCGATGACATCGCAGCCCGGCCTGAGGTATAAATGGTAGGTATTTCCAAGGATGATCTGTGCACCGGCATCCTTCAACTCTTCCGGAGTTACGGATTTAACCGAGCCATGGGTCCCAACCGGCATAAAGACCGGGGTTTCAATAGCACCATGGGAAGTCTGGATAATACCTGCCCTCGCAGGGGAGACTTTAGATTCTGAAACGACGTTAAATTCAAACATGATTTGATTGGTAGTCCGTTACCTGCTCTAGAAATCCTCTATAAGTCTACGGTACTTATATCACAATATACTTTCCGCGCATCATGGTGTTTTAATGGCTGAGATTTTACAGATTTTCCACATAGAACAACCGACACTTACACGATCAGCATCGCATCTCCGTAGCTGTAAAATCTGTATTTCATATTAATTGCTTTCTGATAAGCATTCAATATGTTCTCCCGTCCAGCAAAGGCCGAAACCAGCATTAGAAGGGTTGATTGGGGTAAATGAAAGTTGGTGATCATGGCATCAACGACTTTGAACTTATATCCTGGGATAATAAAGAGATCACAACTTCCGCTACCGGATGATATCTTTCCGTTTGAATTTACAGCATATTCAAGAGTCCGCACACTGGTGGTACCGACAGCGAATACCCGTTTTCCGTTGTTTTTTGCATGATTAATGGCTTCGGCTGACCTTACATCAATTGTAAACGATTCTGAATGCATTTGATGCCTCCGGATATCGGAGACCCTCACCGGAAGAAAGGTACCGTAGCCCACATGCAAGGTGAGGGATACGACAACAACACCGCCGGCGTTCAGCTTACTTAAAAGCTCTTGGGTAAAATGCAGACCGGCGGTTGGCGCGGCAATAGCTCCCTTGGGTCCGGAATAAACCGTCTGGTATGCCTTCCTGTCATCGCAAGGCCCCTCCTCACCATGATCCCTCTTAATATAAGGCGGAAGAGGCACTTGTCCAATTTCATCCAACAGTGTTCCAAAATCACCATTGACGTAAAATTTTAAAGTGTGCATTCCGTTGCAGGCGTCCAATACTTCGGCAATCAAACCACCTTCAAAAAAAAACTTCGTACCGGGTCTGGGCCGCTTGGAGGACTTAATGAGGCATTCACAAATAACCTCTCCGCTTTGATCACCTGACTGGTGCCTATCTGCATAATTGCATACGAGCACCTCAATTTTACCGCCGGTCATTTTTTTACCAAGAAGGCGACCAGGAATTACAGCAGTGTCATTGACAACCAGAACATCACCCGCATCTAAAAAATTAATAATTTCGTTGAAACGATGATGAGCGATGGCACCGGTCTGCCGATCAAGGTGCAAGAGATTCGAACGATCTCGCAGCTCCATTGGTTTCTGCGCGATCAAGTCCGGTGGCAGTTCATAGGAATAGTCTTTTAGTGAATACATGGAAATGAAGTATTTAAAGTAAAAAAATGCAGTAATCAGACAGAGCGAAGCGATTCCACCCTTCGTCATTCATAATTCGTCAATCGTCATTCCTTTGGTTCAGGTTCTACCAAAATAAATCAAACACATCCCAATCGCCATGAGAACGAACCCAAATCTGCGCAAAGAACTTTCAGGAGTGCCAACAATTTTTTGTATCCAAAATTTCATTTTTTCCGGAAACGCAAAATAAGGCAATCCTTCAACAATCATAACCATTCCAAGGACGCACAAAAAAAATTTCATATCCTAATGGCCTGTATAACTGGTTTAAAGAAGACTCTAGCTATCGATAATATATCGCCATATATCCAACTTGCCGTAGCGGCACATTTTACAAATGAGGGAAAGCGGCAATGGTTGATTGTCAATTCATAGGCCGCCGGCATCGTTCAGATTTGCACCCATCAAGCATTCCCTCGTGATAACGTTATTACTTTTCTAATTCTCATCCCGCTAAAACGGGATGGCTTTCGAATGGGCTTATGGCGCACCGCTACTATTAGAATCGGGAAATATAATCTTTTGTATCAGGTTTTGTCAAAACAAAATGATTAATAAACTATTGGGCATCATATTTGCAGAACTAGTCGGGAAGAAAGAATTTTCCACAAAATCTATGCTTCCTCGGAATCTTTCGCTTTGAAAAGTCCTTGCCCAAATCAGATGGCGGTTCATGCCTGAACCCTGGCCGCCTAAAATTATCCTTGTCATGGCCACTCATTAATAGTAATAATTACGAATTCATAGAATACCTATCGCCTTTAGTACCTGTCCGATACTAAAATTCAAAGGTAAAGAGCCAAGGGGCATGCTATGTCAAAAGCGGAAATCCCCATCATCAAACGTTCCCTATTTTCCTGGATACTCGCCGGCAACATTAAGCTTCAACTGCTGCTTCTATTAATTATTGTTATGATGGTCTTTGTCAGGGTTCTGCCACTGGAGATGCAAAAACGAATCGTCAATGAAGCCATCAATTTAAGAAATATC
>JAAUYD010122601.1_pt1 | contig 18385 bp, 13 predicted proteins | sample 7278101 | NCBI WGS metagenome assembly JAAUYD01 (sample SAMN14350128, study PRJNA611818) | marine sediment metagenome | isolation source: surface marine sediment (0.6m) | place: French Polynesia: Moorea | collected 2018-08
GTAATGTACTCCAACATACGGTCCAGTCGGGGGAAGCGATACAGGGCCCTGGCAATGCGAAACAGGGCCCGGTTGATCTGCTCGGCCCGTTTGCGGGCAGTCACATCGCGCAGGGTGATCACCTGACCGGCAGGGTTGTCTTGAGCATCGTAGAAGATGGCCCCGTCCACAACAATGTCCAGCACGCGCCCGTCCTTGGTCAATCGCCGGGTTTCAAATCCGTACAACACCTTCTCTTCGAACAATTGTTTGATGCCTGCCCGTGTGCGCGCCTTCTCGCTGTCCGGAACGAAGGGAATGCGCTGTCCTTCCAGCTCTTTCAAGGTCCAGCCGAAGACCTGTTCGAAAGCGGGGTTGAGGTACGACACCGTGCTGTCCAGATTGAAGACAAACACCGGATCAGGCAAAAATTCCAGAAAGGCCCGGTAGCGCCGTTCGGCGCGCGAACTGGCCTGGTAGAGCGCTTGGGAACACTGCCGGGAGGCTTCCAGCTCCTGCTGGTCGATGATCTTTTGGGTGACATCCCGGGCGATGCCCTGAAAGCCGATCTTCTTGCCCGAGCGATCCACAATCAGGCTGACTGAAATTTCCAGTATGCGTTCCTGGCCGTCTTTGCGAATGATCTTCCAGATGATTTCCGAAGGGATCTCACCCGACTCATACAGGCGGTTGAAGACGGTAAAGGCGTGTAGCGCATTTTCGGCATCCATGAATTCGCTGTACCGCCGCCCCTGAATCTCCGTCGCCGTGTAACCGAAGATACGGCATAGGGCGTTGTTGAAAAAACGGAAATTCCCCTTCAGATCGGTCTCATAGAAACCGTCCGCCACATCTTCCATGAGCACCCTGAATCGCTCTCTGAAAGCATCGTCGGCGCTACCGCGAAGTCCGGAATCCGGTGAGATGTCGGTCATGGATGCAGCTATCTGCGTCAGACCGCACAGTCGGAATTCTCAAGGATGCCGAACTGCTTGGCATCCAGGAGATTGACCCCGTTTGACTGCATGACGGCGATGGCCTTATCGTTGTCGGAAAAACGAAAAATCATGATGGCCTGCTCACAGCTTTGTCTCAGAAAGGCATACATGAAGACCACCTGGATATTGGCATCCAGAATCGGTTTGAGTACCTTTGCCAGTTGCCCGGGTCGATCGATGATTTCGGCAGCGACCACCTCGTTCACCATCGCAGGGATATGCATCTCCATCAGCAGTTGGCGGGCTTTGGCCACATCGGAAACCAGCAGCCGCAACTGGCCGAAGGCACCGGTATCCACCAGGTTCAAGGCCCTGAGATTAATTCCAGCGTTTCCCAGCGCCTGGGTCACTTCGAAAAGCCGACCCGGCGAATTTTCGATGGACACCACGATCTGTTTCAGTTTTAGCATGGTCTCCTCCCTATTGTTCGTATTGTCCGAAAGTGGCTGCAAGGTAAAGTGCCTGAACGACGGCCACAGCGTTTGCCTCCATACAGCAACCAGATAAGTGATAGAATGCGTGTCATCGCCCAACGTCGAACAGGCGCCTTGGCTCGTGGTAGCTACCGGACCGCCTGAAGGTCTGCGACGTGGGTGTCAGCGGAGCGGCGACAATGGGCCGGTTGTTTGACAACAATCCAATAATATTGCTATTTTGTATGGTACAGTATCGAAAAATGGTTTAATTCTGTCAAGACTTATCAAATGGACTTATCAAATGGTGCCGCCATGAAAGCCTGGTTCATTCTACTCATCAGCTGCCTCGCATGGACGATGCCGGCGGTGTCAAGGGCCTTGACCGCCCAGGAGGTTCTGCTTCTCAAACAAAACGGGGTTTCCGAGGCAACCATCCAGATGATGCTGCAAAGCGAGATGCAGGCCCAATCGATCAAAACCGGCACTGACGGCGACGGCATGGGTGTCCGAACCATCGTACGGCCGGGCGGACAGCCGGCCATTGTCTACAGCACCGGTAGGGGTGATCAGGAGCGTCGCACGGCAGAAGAACGCTACAAGGAAGACCGGGCCTGGGAAATGCTGCGCCACCTTATTGTCGATACGCGAACAGCCGTTGACTGACGTCTACCATCACAGACGTTTCAGGCCATTGGTCATCGGGTATCGGCCAAATGCCTGCCGTCGATTGACATCAGCCGGATTGAATGCGTGCGACGATCTGCCTTAACCGCCGCTCAAAGACCGTCAACTCATCTGACAGCCGCCGGGACAGGTCAGGTGCCTCGTCGAATCGCCCCCGCTGGGCCAAACGCTCCAGTTGCAAAGCCGTATCGGCGGCCGTATCAATTTGAAAATTGAGGGCCATACCTTTGAGTGCATGGGCAGTGCGGCCCAGGGCCGCACCGTCTTTGGCGGCGATGGCATCTTGAATGCGCGCGACCATGGACGGATAGTCACCGATGAACATGTCGGCAACATCTTCAAATAAAGCGACATCGTTGTTGAAGGCGTCGAGAAGCGCTTCCAATTCGGTCTGGGGATCCATCGCTGTGGACGGATCCGCCGCGCCCGCGGTTGCCGGGTTGGTTTCATTAACCGGGACCACGCGATGGATAGTCTCCAGAAGGGCCGGCGGAGAAATCGGTTTGGGCACGTAATCGTCCATACCGGCGTCCAGGCACCGTTCCCGATCGCCGTGCATGGCATGGGCGGTCATGGCAATGATGGGCACATGGCGGCCGGTCTGCTTTTCAAGTTCGCGGATCCGCGAGGTGGCGGTCAACCCATCCATTTCCGGCATCTGGACATCCATCAGCACCAGATCGTAATCCCTTTTCGCCAGGGCATCGATGGCCTGTCGGCCATTCTCGACGATGGATGCCGAAAAGCACCAACTCTCCAACAGCCGCCGGATATACTTCTGGTTGAAAGGCGTATCTTCGGCGACCAGCACACTGAGCGGCGGCAACGGTGAATCCTTACCCAAAGCAGGCGTCACCATTGGTTTTTCAACCGGCGGCGTTTTCCCGGAAAGGGCTTGCAGAACGGCATCCAAAAGATCGGATGGTCGAACGGGTTTGATCACTGCGGCACTCGCACCGGCCTGGTGGAATTGAGCTGTTGCTTTGATTGCGGTCGTGGTCAGCATCACAATCACGCGGGCGCTGTACGCATCCATCTTTTTGACCTGCTCGATTAACCACATGGCACCGGTTTGGGGCAGATCCGAATCCACCAGAATCATATCGACGGGTGTACCACGCCTTTTTTCTCTTGCCATCAGCCCCAGCCCATCTGCGGCAGAAGTCGCAGGTCGCGGCACCATCTTCCAGCTGGCAAGCATCTCGCACAATATTTTCAAGTTGGTGTCATTGTCGTCAATCACGAGGATGCGCAATCCACGGGTATGATGCGCATCGGGCGCCAGGGCGGCATCGGCATCCGCGGAATCCACGTCAAAGGCGATCGTGAAATGGAAAATACTGCCCTTGCCCAGTACGCTTTTAACCCCGATCCGCCCCCCCATCAGGTTGACCAGTTGGGCCGACACGGCCAATCCGAGTCCGGTACCGCCGTATTTTCGACTGGTGCTGCCGTCAGCTTGCTTAAAGGCGTCAAAAATCAGGGCCTGTTTACCGGCAGCAATGCCCACCCCCGTGTCTTTTACGGCCACATGCAACACCAATCGATTCGCTTCCAGCGATTTGCGCTGGGCAAATACGACGATTTCGCCGGATTCTGTGAACTTGAGGGCATTACCGATCAGGTTGAGAAGTATCTGGCGGAACCGGTGAGGGTCCCCAACCAGTCGATCGGGAACATCCGGTGCCACCCGATAGGCCAGTTCGAGGTTTTTCTCGTGGGCCTTGATGGCCAGAATCTTGAGCGCCTCGCCCAAGAAATCTCTCAGGTTGAATGGAGACCGTTCCAACTCCAGCTTGCCCGCTTCGATTTTGGAAAAATCAAGGATATCGTTGATCACTGACAATAAAGCGTAGGCAGCCGAATGAACCACCTTCAGGTCTTCCTCCTGCTCTCGCGTCAGGGACGACTCGAGCAGCAGCTCTACCATGCCGATGATGGCGTTGAGCGGCGTTCTGATCTCATGGCTCATGTTGGCCAGAAACTCGCTTTTTGACCGGCTGGCAGCCTCGGCAGCCATCTTCTCCTGCTTCAGTGCGTCAGCCTGACGACGGCGGGTCACGTCGCGCAGAATACCGCGATAGCCGTGTGGGTCACCATGCGCACCGGCAAGTGGGGAGATCGAAGTTTCGACCCAGCGCAAGGTCCCGTCCTTACGCACGATGACAAAGCCAAGGTCCTTTATGGCACGTCTGGTGCGGTCCACCTTCAGAAAGGCGTCGAGCACCCTTTGGGTCTCGGCCGGAGTCAGCAGACGGCGATAGTCCAACTGCCTGAGTTGCTCTGTGGAGTAGCCGGTGATGTTGCGGAAAGATTCATTGAAAATGGAAAACCGCCCGTTCGAATCGAGTTCGTAATAGCCGTCTTCGATGTTATCGATGATGGTGCGGTGTTTTTCCTCGCTTCCGGCCAGGGCCTCATAGGCCACTTGACGGTCGCGAATCGTCTGTCCGACGTGGAATCCGAAGATCATGAAAAAGCAGATCACCAGCAACCGTCTCAGCAGCTCGTCTAATCCCGGTTTGAAAAAAAGATCGACAACGGTTCCATTTTCCGCTGTCAGGGCGAAGATCAAGGATGCCGTCAGCCAATAAGCGACGACCAGGCAGATGCCCAAGAAAAGGACACTATCTGTCAGCCGCGGTGAGTTGCTGCCCTTCTTGGGATTGAGAAGACGCCGCGCCGGTCGTCGGGATGATTTGAATGTGGGATTATCTGCCATTCATGCTCGGTTCGCCGGGCCTCGGGCATCGTGGAGGCCACCATTTACAGTGTCGAGGGCCGGCGGTCAGGAGAGAATTTCTTTGATCTTCTGAGCCAATTGGTTAAGATTGTATGGCTTTTGGATGAATCCGTCGCAGCCTTTTTTGAGAATGGCTTCAGCTTGACCTTCGATGCTGTATCCGGAAGAAAGGATCACAGGGATATCCGGTCGTACGGCTTTAATGCGGTCATAAACGATCTCCCCGCCCATATCCGGCATGATCAAGTCCAGAATCAGCAATTTGACGCGATCTTTGTTCTCATCGAACACACGGAGGGCCTCTTTGCCCCCATTGGCCAACAAGACGTCGTAGCCAAGCTCATTGAGCATGGCCTTGTCGGCATTCAGGATATACTCTTCATCATCCACCACCAGAATGGTACCCGATCCTTTATCCGGCGGCTTGCCGGAAGAGATGACCCGCAATTGATCTCGTTGCTTGGGTTTTTCAAGAATTCTGGCCGCAGGCAGGTAGATGGAAAAGGTGGTTCCCTCGCCCACAAGACTGTCCACCGTAATGATGCCCTGATGCCTTTTGATGATGCCGAACACCGAGGCCAGTCCCAGACCGGTACCCTCTCCCATGGGTCGCGTGGTATAGAAGGGCTCGAATATCCGATCGACGGTCTGTTCGTCCATACCGGCCCCGGTGTCGGCCACATCAATTTTAAGGTAGCTGCCCGGGGTCAGGTGATATGGTTTGACAAAGGATTCATCCAGCTCGACGGCTGATGTGGATACAGTCAGGGTTCCGCTGCCCGCCATGGCATGCCAGGCGTTGACATAAAGATCCATCAAGGCCAGCTCGATCTGAGCGGCATCCAATTCTGCCATGATCGGTTCTTCTGCCAGATGCTGCGCAACCTGAATCTCTTTTCGTGTACGGGCAAACATGCCCGCTGATTTTTGCACGAGGTCGTTTAGGTCAACCAGATTGAGCGAATAGCGACCGCCTTTGGCGAAACTCAGCAACTGCCGGGTCAGGTTGGCGCCGCTGTCAATGCAGCGTTCGATACCGGCCAATTCGTCGAAACCCGGGTCATCGGCGGTTTTATCCTGAATCAGTATGGACACGTTGCCCTGGATGCCCATAAGCAGATTATTGAAATTATGTGCAATGCCCCCTGCCAAATTGCCAATCGCATCCATGCGCCGTACATGTTGCAGCTGGTATTCCAGGTTGCGCTGATCGGTGACGTCGGTGATCAGCAAAATGGTGGTGTCTCCCTCCGCTTTTACCGGAAAGCTGCGAATGACAATCTGGCGGCCGTTCAACTCCAAGGGACGGGCCAGGCCGATCACGGGGGGCTCTTGCCCTTGAGGGTGCATCAACCGATCGATGCGAATCTTGACGGACGGGTCGAACAACTCGTCGGGTCTGGCGGACAGGATGTTCTCCAAAGGTTTGCCGAAAAGCGTCACGGCGGCCGAGTTGGCGTACACCACCTGTCCGGTATAGACCTCGATGATACCCTCGTTCATGCTCTCCAGGATGGTTTCGAGATGTCGGTTGCGCCCCAGCAGTTCCTTGGTCATGCGCCGGGCATACACCGGTATGCCGTCAACCGAGGCAATGCCAAGAATTTGTTCATCTGAAATCGAGGTCGCGGAACCATTTGAATCCGCAACAGCGGCCAGCACATGCTTGCCCATCTGACCGAAAGGACCCTTGGCGATACAGGCGTTCACGCCGATTTTTTTAAAGTCCAGATCCATTTCCGCAACCGCCGCGGAAATAATCACCAGGTAGCAGTCCCGCATATGTTCCATGGTTCTGATGATCTGGCACAGTTTGTCGCCGCCGATTTTGGGGATGATGAGATCGACGAAAACGATATCCGGTTGGTAGGTCGTCAGCAGGCTCAGTGCACTCAGTCCATCTTCGCACGTTTTTACCTCATGGCCATCGCCTTCCAGCAGGTTGGACAGGAATTTGAGAATCATTCGGTTGTCATCGACCACCAATATTTTCTTTTGCATGGCGTGTTCATCCTCATCGGTAGCGCAGGGGAGCATCAACGATCTGAAGATGCGGTAACCACCATCACCAGCTGTCAGGCACAGCCGTGCGGAAAGTGTTACGGCTTATTTTTTCTTTCAGGTCAGACGATTATGCACGGGCAGCCTGCGAGGGTCAAGCAATTTGTGGTGGCACCGACGTGTCCCTCCGGAAGAGTTTCGATTGACAGCGCATCAATAAATTTCTAATAGGTAGTGTCATCTTGAAATTATGATCTGCGTCACCCCTGCTTAATCGACCAAACGGAATAGATCCAGCGCCTGCCTTAAGGGCCGGCACCCGAATCCGCCTACGGGGAGCTTGGTGCAATGCAGTACCGCGACAGCATAGAGGACTCAAGGCAATTCCTGCGGCTCACCCTGGAACATATCGGCAAACATGGGCTACCCACCGACCCGGTCACCTACTGCATCTGGTATGAATATGCTTCCGGGAAGAATGATGCGCTGAACACAGCCATTGATCGGCATATCGAAGAGAACGGGGTTTTGTCCGAGGCGGCATGTCAGGCATTTTTCACCCGCTTCATCATCGGTGCGAATGAAACCATAACGATCCGGGTAACCGAGGAGCTGAAGAAGATTTTTGCCGAAATCATCGGCGCCATCAAAGTCACAAACCGTCATTTCTCGGAATCGGAAAACAACATCGACAGCATCAATGAAGCCCTGGTGCCCGGTTTGTCAGCGGCCGACGTCGACAACATTGTCGATCAGATCAAGCATGAAATAAGCAAGTTGGAATCTTCCAACTCGGAATTTAAATCCCAGCTTCAGCAGGCGACCGAAGAGATTGACCGCTTGAAGGCCAAGATGGCGCGCTACCGCACCGAAGCACTCAAGGACCCGTTGACCCGCATCGACAACCGACGTGGTTTCGAGAAGAAATTGATCGATGCCATCACTGCAGCCAACAGCAACGCAACCACCTTGTGTCTCATCATCGCCGATATTGACAATTTCAAGCAAGTCAACGACAAGCACGGCCACCTGGTTGGAGACAATTTACTGCGCATGGTCGCCGCCACCATCAAAGATCTGACCAAAGGCAAAGATACCGTCGCACGGATCGGCGGAGAGGAATTTGTCATCATGCTGCCGGACACCCCTGTGACGGGGGCAACGAAACTGGCCGAAGACATGCGCCGAAGCTTCGAAAGCCTGGACTTGAAAAGAAAGAACACCGGGGAGAGCCTGGGAACCATCACCCTCTCTTTCGGTGTCACCCACTACAGATCAGAAGAAACCGCGAAAGCCTTTTTGAAACGGGCGGATGAAGCGCTTTATCAATCCAAGGAGACGGGCAGAAACCGGGTGACCTGCCTTTGATAGGCGCCGGCCGAATCGTTTATCCCGTCAAGCGCAGGTACGCTTCCCGAACCAGCCAATCCTTAGCTGGTAAATCAAGCCGACAGGCCATTGGTCATGTCGGCATCGTATTTTGGGTTCGTTTTCGTTATCAATTATCAACATTCACGCCATGGAGGTGAAGCGCATGCCCCCCCCGCTGTTGGATCACCTGGCCAAAGCGATTGAACGCCTGAAAGCAACCGGTCTGTACAAGGACGAGCGCGTGATCACCTCGGCCCAGCAGGCTGCCATCACCGTGGGCGATGATCGTACCGTGCTGAATTTTTGTGCCAACAATTACTTAGGCTTGGCCAACCACCCTCAGCTGATTGAAAAAGCCCGGTTGGCCCTGAGCACCCACGGGTTCGGCATGTCCTCGGTACGCTTCATCTGCGGCACCCAGGATATTCATAAATCGTTAGAGTTGCGTATCAGCCGATTTCTCGGAACGGAGGATACCATCTTATACAGCTCCTGTTTCGACGCCAACGGCGGCCTGTTTGAAACCCTGTTGGATGAAAACGACGCCGTGATCAGCGACGCGTTGAATCATGCCAGCATCATCGACGGCATCCGCCTGTGCAAGGCCAAGCGCTTCCGTTATAAGAACAACGATATGGCCGACCTGGAGCGGCAGCTCGAGGCTGCATCCGACTGCCGTTATCGATTGATCGCCACGGATGGGGTCTTTTCCATGGATGGCATCATTGCCGACCTGAAGGGCATCTGCGATCTGGCAGACCGCTACGATGCCCTGGTCATGGTGGACGACTCCCATGCCGTGGGCGTTGTCGGCGAGCATGGCCGGGGGACACCCGCATACTGCGGCGTCGCCGACCGGGTGGATATTATCACCGGAACCTTGGGCAAGGCCCTCGGCGGTGCATCCGGCGGCTACACTTCCGGTCGCCGGCAAATCGTGGAGTGGCTGCGTCAGCGCTCCCGGCCCTATCTGTTCTCCAACTCGCTGGCGCCGGTCATTGCGGCCACATCAATCGCAGTCCTGGACCTGCTTGACGCAAATGCGGACCTGCTGGATCGCTTGACGGAGAACAGCAGTTATTTCAGGCAGGCCATGCAATCAGCGGGGTTTTCCCTGGTGCCGGGCCACCACCCCATCATCCCGGTGATGCTGGGTGATGCGGTGCTGGCGCAACAGATGGCCGCCCGCATGCTGGAAAAAGGCATTTACGTCATCGGCTTCAGTTTCCCGGTGGTACCTAAAGGCCAAGCTCGCATTCGCACCCAGATGTCGGCTGCCCACACCCGACAGCACCTCGACCGGGCCGTCGATGCCTTTGTCAGCGTCGGCAAGGAACTGGATATCATCCCATAAATTACGGCAGGTGATCGCATGCAGACCATGAAAGCCATCGTCAAATTGGAACCCGAGCCCGGCATCTGGATGGACCAGGTTTCCTTCCCACGCATCGGCCACAACGATGTGCTGATCAAAGTGTTGAAAACAGCCATCTGCGGCACCGATATCCATATCTTCAACTGGGATGCCTGGTCTCAGAAAACCATACCCACGCCAATGACCATCGGGCATGAGTTCGTCGGTGTCATCGCCGAAATCGGCAGTGAGGTCCGTGGGCTCAAGGAGGGTGACCGGGTGTCGGCCGAGGGTCACATCACCTGCGGCCATTGCCGCAACTGCCGTGCCGGCAAGCGGCACCTGTGCCGCAACACCATCGGTGTCGGGGTCAACCGACCCGGCTGTTTTGCCGAATACATCAGTGTGCCGGCATCCAACGTCTTTCGGGTACCGGATACGATCACCGATGATATCGCCGCGATCATGGACCCCTTCGGCAATGCCGCCCATACCGCTCTGTCTTTCGATCTCGTCGGTGAGGACGTACTCATCACCGGTGCCGGTCCCATCGGCATTATGGCCGTGGCCATCGCCCGCCACGTGGGCGCACGCTTTGTGGTGATCACCGACGTCAACGACTACCGACTGGCGATTGCCCGCCAGATGGGGGCCACCGCGGCAATCAATGTGACCCAGACTTCCATTGCCGACACGATGACCCAACTGGACATGAAAGAGGGCTTCGATGTCGGCCTGGAGATGTCCGGCAACATTCAGGCCTTCAGGGATATGCTCCAGGCCATGAACTACGGCGCCAAAATTGCCATACTGGGCATTCCCGCCGGTGACGTGGCGTTGGATCTGACCCAGATCATCCTCAAAGGATTGACCCTCAAAGGCATCTACGGCCGTGAGATGTTCGAAACCTGGTATAAGATGACCAGCATGCTGCAAAGCAGCCTGGATATATCTCAGGTGATCACCCATCGTTTCGATGTGGATGACTTCCAGCAGGCGTTTGACGCCATGCGCGCCGGCCAGACGGGCAAGGTCATTTTGGATTGGCAATGAAGATATGCCGGATTCGGGTTTTGCAATCCGGCCGGCGGCAAGCGCGACCGTCAGGCCCGGTTTATGGGACCCATGCTTCGATCAATGCTCGAATCTACCGTGCTTTAAAAAGTGGATGGTCTGGGCAATGACCTGCGGATCGTTCATGATAAAGCCGTGGCTGCGATGAACGACCATGAAGTCGGCCATCTCCGGCAGCCGGGCACGCTCGACCGACACTTTGCCATCATCCGGCCCCGGCAGGTGTGAGGAGAACCATGGCTCCAAAGTACTGTCGCCAGTAATGATACCCACTGGCACGTCTATCGGCGAAAGGCGGTTGGGCATAGCATTTTCATCCGTTCCCAACTGCTGGCCGGCCGGCCCCATGATCCAGCGGTAGAGAAAGAAATCCTTCAATAAATCGGCAAGCTCACTGCCTTGATTGGGTGGGCTGAGCATGACCACGCGGCTGTCCGGCGGCAGGTGATGATCCTGCAGATAGAAGCGCACCAAAATCCCCCCCAGCGAATGGGTTACGAAATGTATCGGCGCCGATGGCCGCTGAAGACGACAGGCCGTGACGGTATCGGCCACAATCCCGGTGCTCAGCGATTCGATGCTGGCATCGGTAGATGGATAATCCAGATTGACCACCATGTAGCCGTCATCAGCCAGCTGGTTGGCCATCCTGGCCATGGAGCGGTGGGTGCGCCCCATGCCGTGCAGCAGAATCACCCACGCATCGGTAGCCATGTCCACCTCATCGGTTCCTGCTCCAACCATGCCCCCGTCCAGGTGAAGCCATGCCGCCAACAGCGCGATACACAACAGAAGCCTGCCCATCGATGCACGCCTGAACGAGAACTTGGAACCGATGGCGGATGTCCCCGAGTGAATTGCCATGATACCCTCTCCTGCCTGCCGCCGGTCATGCTGTCACATGCCTTGTCGGACACTATTTCATAACCGATTTTTAAAAAAAGCACCACCAGCACCAGGTGGCCAAGTACCCTGAAGCCGTCAGGTTGACGGGCGTCGGTGAATCCAATCTGGGTCAACAGACTGCACACCATCCCGGACAGGCCTTTGAAGCTAAGCATAGACGGAAGAACCACAAAGAGGCAGATGCCGATCAGGGTGGCCATCAGCAGACAACCCACCAGAAACCATCTGATGTGTTGGCGTTTCACAATGCCTTGATCGCATCCCGTAATCCATCGGCAGTGACACCCGTCGGATCGACAGGCAGTCCGGCCACCAATTCCACCCGCGACCAGAAGCGCTGGGGTAGCCGGGTCATGGCCTGGCCGTTCTTGTGGCTGAAAAAACTGCCCCACAGCCCCTTAAGCGCCATGGGCACCACCGGCACCGGGTTGCGGGCGATGATCCGCTCGATGCCGCGCTTGAATTCGCCCAGATGGCCGTCGGGGGTCAATTGACCTTCGGGAAAGATGCACACCACTTCTCCGGCATCCAGGGCCTTGGCGATTTCATCGAAGGCCGCCTTTAATCCCGCCGGATTGGTCCGATGCGAAGCAATGGGGATGGCCCTGGCCGCCCGGAAGATGAAGTTCAGCAGGAACAGGCGGTAAATGGGCTCATAGATGACAAATCGCACCGGGCGTCGGCAGGCACCGATGATCAAAAGGGCATCCATATAGCTGACATGGTTGCACACCAGCACGGCTGGTCCGTGCTCGGGGATATGGTCCAGATCCCGATGACGGAAACGGTACATGGTATGGGTGATCATCCAGACCAGAAATCGCATGGCGAATTCCGGCACCAGCGAGTAGATGTATATGGCCACAACGGCATTGAAGAGCGCCAGCAACAGGAAGAATACCGGGATTGATACGCCGGCCACACCAATGAGAACCGCACCGGCGGCGGAGGCCAGCACCATGAACAGGGCATTGATGATGTTGTTGGCGGCAATGACCCGGGCGCGCTCTTGGGGACGGGTGCGCGTCTGAACCAGAGCGAATAGGGGCACAATGTACAATCCGCCGAAAAGGCCGACCATGACAAAGTCGAGCATCAACCGATGGCTGCCGTCCAGGGCCATAAATTGACCCAGTGAGATCAATCCGTCGCCAACCGGCAAATGGCAGGCCCAGAACAGATCGATCCCGAACAGGCTCAAGCCGATGGATCCGAGGGGCACCAGCCCCAGTTCGACTTTCTTGTGGGAGAGGCGCTCGCACAGCAAGGACCCCGCCCCCACACCGATCGAGAACAGGGTCAGCAGCAGGGTGACCACACGTTCATCACCGGCCAGCACGGTCTTGGCGAAATTGGGAAGCTGTGTCAGGTAGGCCGCCCCCAGCAACCAGAACCAGGAAATACCTAAAATGGAGAGAAAGACGGCTCGCTCCCGGCGGGCATATCCGATGGTCCGCAGGGTTTCGCGGATCAGATTCCAGCGCACGCGCAGACCGGACGCATGGACTTTGGCAGGGGGAATTTGGAGACTGGCCAGCCAGCCGACCAAGGCGACGCCTACCAGGACGCTGGCGATGATCCGGGGGCCGTGGGACAGTTGAATCAAAACGCCTGCACACATGGTCCCCAGCAGGATGGCGACGAAGGTGCCCATCTCTACCAGGGCGTTGCCCCCCACAATTTCCCCCGATTTCAGGTGGTCCGGCATGATGCTGTATTTTACCGGACCGAAAAATGCCGACTGGCAACCCATCAAAAATAGCAGCCCCAACAGCATCATCACGCTGCCGTTCCAGAAAGCGAGACCCGCACATACCATGATGGCGATTTCAAGTAGCTTGATCCGTCGAATCAACCGTGATTTTTCCATTCTGTCGGCAAGCTGGCCGGCGGTGGCTGAAAAGAGAAAGAAAGGCAGGATGAACAGACCGGCCGCCAGGTTGATCACCACGTCGGATGCCACGGACAGGTGCTGGCCGGCCTGGAAAGCGATCAGCAGCATCAGGGCGTTTTTGAATATGTTATCGTTGAAAGCGCCCATGAACTGGGTCCAGAAAAAGGGCGCAAACCGCCGTGCGACCATCAGTTGCATAAGGCCGCTCTGATGTTCGGATGCGGGTCGCCCGTTTGCAGAATCAGGTTGGCAGACATGAGGATCGGTGTTGTCGCTTCGCTGTGACATGGCAATCTCCCGGTATTGGGCAGTGGTTTAGATATCTTGGCCACCTGAACCGTGCCCGTTTTCTCTGATCATACGATAAGCGCTAACAAATCCCGTGCCGCTAATTCAAATATTTTCCAACCAATTGTAATTTTATGACTTTGATGAATATGACATCTGAGTAAATCATTATTTCAAGATAAGATTGTTCAATTTATGATCATGTGATACGCAAATATTGCATACACTATCGAATAACCCCATCACCATTTCATCAAGGGGCCCATGGATCAACTCACTCCTGAGGAACGCCATTTTTTTTCCCTGGTGCATCAAGCGGTGTTCGCCAATCCGTTCAGCGATCGCCGTAGCCGCGTCGACGTCGAAATCGCCGGATTTGCGGTTGACTCGACGGATGCCCGGGGATTCGAGAAGACCCTGGACCGGATTCGCAGCCAAATTAATCATCTGGAGCGTAAAGGCCGCGCATCCATTACCCGCTATGGCGATGAAGACCGCCAGTTATTGATCAGCTCGTTTCTCTTTGACCTGTTTCATCGCTATGCGGATCAGCTCGACCGACTCATCGCGGATCAGCTGCAAGCCGGAGCGCGTTCCCTTCCGGTACCGTTTGCCCGCAAAGCCATCGATCGGTTGCTCGGATGGGGATTTGAACGCGATATGGCCCATCGCTACCTGGCCATGTGTTATCAGCTCCGGCGGGCGTTTTTTTTCATCGACAAGAGCTTGAAAGGGCGCAGCGACTGCATGCGCCGGCTGCGTGAAAGCCTGTGGAACAATGTCTTTACCCACGATATGGACCTTTACCATCGCTACCTGTGGGACCGCATGGAAGATTTCTCCACCATGCTCCTCGGCGGCACGGGAAGCGGTAAAGGCACGGCAGCCATGGCCATTGGCCGATCGGGATTCATTCCATACGATGCCCGTAACGGCTGTTTCAAAGAGAGTTTCACCCGTTCGTTCGTGGCCATCAACCTGTCCCAATACCCGCCGACGCTGATTGAATCCGAGCTCTTTGGACACCGCAAAGGGGCATTTACCGGTGCTGTGGAGGATTATGAAGGCATCTTCGATCGCTGCAGCCCCCATGGGGCCATATTTCTGGATGAGATTGGGGAGGTCGGTGAGCCGATCCAGATCAAACTGCTTCAAGTCATTCAGGAACGCATCTTCCATCGGGTGGGGGATCATCACGAACGGCCGTTTCGCGGACGGGTCATCGCCGCCACCAATCTTCCCGCCGAGGAACTGGTCAACGGCCGGGCCATGAGAGCGGACTTTTTCTATCGCTTGTGCTCGGACCTGATCGTTGTGCCCTCTCTGGCCCAGCGTGTTCAGGAAAACCCGGGTGAACTGGAAGAGCTGCTCCGGGTCGTTGTCCAGCGGATTGTCGGGGAGCCGTCGGACGAACTGGTGGCGCGGGTCAGCGAGCAAATCAGGCGGACACCGGGTGTCGGTTATGGGTGGCCCGGCAACGTGCGCGAACTGGAACAATGTGTCAGACGAATCCTGATGAAGCATGCGTATGTGCCCCTGCCGGATCATCGATCTGCCGATCTGGCGGCCATGCTTCAAAGAGACATGCAAGGGCAGCGCCTCAGCGCCAAAGACCTGATTTCCGGCTATTGTCTGATGCTCTACCGTCGGCACCGAACCATCGAAGCCGTGGCCCGCATCGCCGGTATGGACCGCCGAACGGCAAAAAAGCACATCGAGGTCGGCCAAAGCCGTTTCAACGCCGATTCGAATTGAGGTCAGGGTCAGTTATCTGATAGTATGGCTATGATACCGACCGATGGAACGCATTCAATACCAGGAGGGCGAATATGGCCAGGAGCGGCCGATTGCTGACGAGAATCTATGGCCTGGTCGCCGCGGCCTTGATGGTTTTGGCGTTCGCCGGCCTGCTCAGCCCCAAGATGGGATTTCGCATCCCTATTGTTTCCACGGACCTGATTCCGGCCCTGCACCGTCATGCCGTGTGGGGAGAAACCTTGCGGGGACGGGCCATCCTGGTTGGCGGTGAAGAGTGGTTTTTTCTGATCATTCTCGGGCTGGTCGTCCTGCTGGGCATCGTCACCGCCCTGCTGAACAAGCTGATCCGATCTGCAACGTAGTGTCCAGAAATTAGGTAAATCTGGTCGAGATCAAGGCGCGAGGGTCATTTTAACCGTAGGCGCCCCGAAGTAAGTGCCCTTGGGGTGCATATGGTTGATATTCCTAAGGTAAACCAGATCTTATAAAACGCAGGTTGAGCGCAACGCAAATAACGGGCAAATTGGCCATTTATGGGTGGGCACAAACGAACCGGCCGGGGGGTGGCCCCCGACCGGCGATACAAACCATCTTTTAAAGTTGTGTTTCGTACAACCACCTATCCTTTGATGACACGCGGTGTCAGCATCTGATGCTGGGGACAGATGGATCTCGGATTCTGATATACACAGCCAGCAAATGCAGCCAGATAACGACGAATGTCGGACATCTTGACGACCTCGTCGACAAAACCCTTTTGCGCGCAATAGACCGGACGTGAATTGTCGTGGTATTCCTGAGCCATCTGATTCATTCTATCGATGACCGGCTGCAAGGGTTTGTCGGCATTTTTCTCCTTGACCAGACGACGGGAGAAACTGGCGGCGGCGGCCGTTTCGCCATGCATGACGTAGATCTCCGTGGTGGGCACCCCTAATGTCAGGGCATTGTGCCGGTTGGCCGTGGGGCCGCCCATGACGTAGTGGGCGGCGGCGGTGCCTTTGCGCAGGACGACCAGCAGTTGAGGCACATCGGTGGACTGGATCGAATAGATCAGCGATTGGCCCAAACCCAGCAACTCCGCCTTTTCGGCGATGTCGCCCACATCGATGCCCGAAGTATCCTGGAACCAGATGATCGGTACGCGGTCTCGACCACACAAGGTCACGAATTCGTTCATTTTGATCAAGCCCTGTCGATAGAGCTTGCCGCCGATTCCCGGATAATCGGCGTACTCGGGATAGCCCTCCCCCAGCCATCCCTGGCGGTTGCCGATGACGCCCGCCAGATAGCCGTCTAACTTGACCAGACCGGTGTAGATTTCGGGGCCGTAATCGGGTTTGAATTCCATGTGTTCACTGCCGTCGACAATGCGGGCCAGCACCTGATCGAAGTCGTAGATCTGCTTCTGGTTAAAGGGTACCAGACGATAGATGTCCTCGGCCGGAAAGAGCGGCGCTTTGGGTTCCGCCACCCGAAAGAATTTGGGATTATACGCCGGTATATCTTTCATGTAGTCCTTGACCCCGTCCAGCACCCCGGTCTCCTCTTCGTAAACGTAGCGGAAGAAACCCGTGGCGTCATGGTGGATCTCCACCGATCCCGGCGGCTTGGCTTTGTATTGGCGTGCGGCATCGATAAGCGCCTCGGCGCCTGCTTCATCAAAGTAGCCTTTGGGCGACATACCGCTGAGGATGCCGCCACCGCCAACGGCGATGTTGCAGTCCTTGTGGGCAAAGAGCACCGTGGGACTGATGCCCTGGTAACCGCCGCCGGCCGGATTGGTACCGTAAATGGCCGCCAGAATGGGAATCCCAGCCTGATTCAGCTCCGCATGCCTGAAAAAGGTGGTGCCGCCGCCGCGACGGTTGGCGTAGAATTTCTCTTGCTCGGTCAGCTTGACGCCGCTGCAATGGACCAGCCAGACCAAGGGGATATTCAGCCGTTTGGACAAGTTGGTGACCCTCAGGATGTTTTCCGATTGTCCCGGAAGCCAGGCACCGGCCAAGACTTTGTTGTCAAAGCCGACGATCACGGCCCACTTGCCCGAGATTTTACCCAACCCGTCGACCACGTTGGTGGTGCCCTCCTCATTGTCTTCAGGATTGTATAAGGTGTGCAATGGGCACCAGGTCCCGGGGTCGACCAAATAATTGAGTCGCTGATAGACCGTCATCTGACCGCGGGCATTGATCTTCTCCTCAGGGAAACCAGCCAGCCGAACCTTCTCGGCCTCTTTTTTGAGCACCTCTTCGAGTTCCCTGATCTGCTTGACATTGTCTTCCGCGCTCTTGATCTGTCCGGCGTTCATCTCACGCCCAAAAACCGGCATTTTCTCAAAATACGGTCTCATGGTTTTACTCCTAAATCGATTCAGGTGTTATGTCTTCATCCATCTACGGGCCATTGTCCCTTCTCTTTCAAGACCTGTCTAAGCACTTTCAATGCGCTGTTCACCGTAGGTATGCCTCCGTAGGTAAACGTCTGGAAGATCACTTCGGCAATTTCAGCTGGTGTGCAGCCGACATTCAGTGCAGCCTGGATATGCAGCTTGAGTTCATCGGGGCGCGACAACACCGTCAACACGGCCACGGTAACCAGTTGACGCGTCGGGTGGGCTATTTTTTCGCGGGCATACAGTCGTCCGGTGATAAAAAGCGACAACTCCTTGCCCAGGTCCTTGTCAAAATCACGCCATAATTCAAAAGGTTTTTCCCCTTCAACCCCGTTGAAATAAAGGGCTCCGGTTGCCTTGGTTTTTTCGACGACATCGTCACTCATCGATTGTTTTCCTTTACCCTATGAAGCGTCCAGTAAGATCTTTTCGGCTACCAATGGCCCGATACCCGATAGCTTCCAATCCAACATGCGCTAAAACGACCAACTCCAAACCTAAATACTACCGACGTTTTATTCAGA
>JAAUYD010103107.1_pt1 | contig 18374 bp, 14 predicted proteins | sample 7278101 | NCBI WGS metagenome assembly JAAUYD01 (sample SAMN14350128, study PRJNA611818) | marine sediment metagenome | isolation source: surface marine sediment (0.6m) | place: French Polynesia: Moorea | collected 2018-08
GGCAGTTGATCACGGCCTACCGTGAAAAGATACCCGATGAAACCTATGATTACGTTTTTTCCATTTTCACTGCCGCCGTGATTGGAGAAAACCCGCGCCTGTTTGGTTTCAATTTCGACAATCCACTCCTATCCGCGGGCCGCAGCGGCAGCTGACACACCTTAAGATTCCTACGCAGGTTGACCGATAACGATGAGGTTGGTTGAAAGCGTTTAACCGATACGCATACCATATATGGTGTTTTTAATTATCGCTGTCCAATCGTATGGTAGCTGACACTATCGGTAACATTTCTCGCACGCTTGGATGTCGACCAAATTGACCTATTTCTGGACGCACGCCAGACAGCGGGATTTTGGCGCAAAGGACCCTTTGAGCTTGCAATGAATCCTTGTCCTGAAAACGGATGATGACCTATTTGAAGAAGCCTTTAAACAGGGATTTCGACTTTTTTTGAGGAACGGAAGGCGATTCATCGATATCCGGCAGGTTGGGCTCCGCATCGGTCTTTTCCAATGGCTCCGATGTCACATCAGGTATTTCAGCCAATCGGCCGCCACCAAGGAACTTGAATTTTGGGCCCTGATCGGTCAGCGACAATTCGGCACCCTGGGCCAGAACTGCTTGGTTGCCAACGGGTCGGCCGTTGATGGTGACCACGTTTCTGCCCGTCAGATCTTTGGCGTAATAATCGTTTTCATTAAAGAAAATCTGAACATGGCGCCCGGCCAGGGCACCGCTGGCAATCACGAAATCACTCTCTGGAGCGGTTCCAATGACGATGGGCAGCAGGTTATAGGACTGCAGTGTCGGGCCAAACTGGATCACCAGAGGCGCATTGGTACTGATCACTGGGATTTCCAGATCGGGCCCCACCGTCAATGCCGGTTCGGAGGCAGCCGGTTGTGGCGGTGTTGCCGGTGCGGGTGACGCCGGCATGGGGGCAGCCGGCTGCTGGTTCACCGGTGCGGCCGGTGGCGCGGGTGACGCTGCCGGCGGTGCGGGATCAACTGACGGCAGCGGTGTGGATGGCGATTGGGCCGGTGGCGGCGTGGGTATTGGCACCTGACCGGTTTCGATTTTTGTTAGGAAACTCGCCTTGGGGCCGTTTTCAGAGAAGGTAATCACATCGCCGTCTCTCAGGTACACATCGGCGATCCGTTTGCCGTTGACGTAAGTGCCGTTGGTGCTGGCATCGATGATGCGGAACCGGTTTCCCTGCCGATCAATGCGGGCATGTCTTCTGGAGATGGTCGTCAAATCCTTCTCAAAACGCACCTGGCATGAGGAGTGACGACCAATATGCACTGGAAAATCAGAAAAATCCTGAATTTTTCCCTTCAACGGACCCTGAATATGAACCAGCTGTACAGTGATGGATGGCATCTGGGGCATCTTGTCCCACCTGCTGTGTGAATACTTGGATTGAGACTGGGCAATCGGGCCGCTGGATTGAAACGGTATCGAATATAGCCGCAAATCCACAGCCGATGTCAAGCGGTTTTCAACAGAGCTCACCTTATTCCGTTGAACTTTGTCTGATCCGCTCCAGCCGTTCGTTGAGCAACTTGGCCTTTTTCAGGTTCTGTTGGACGTCTTTGTAGTCAGGATCAACCGCCACGACTTTTTGCCACGCAACGATCGCATTTTTGAGATCTTCCTGGCCGAAAAAGACAATGCCTTCGTTGTAATGGCGTTCTTTGTATGCGTCCATGCTGCGTTGAATGTACTGGCTGCAGTCATCGCAATCGGGCTTAACAGCGGCGGCGCGCTCAAAGCCGGTTTTGGCGGTCAAGTAATCCTGTTCTTCAAAAAGGTTCAGGGCTTTTTGATAATGCGTCTGGAAAAGCAGGTCGGCCGCCAACGCATCGTCCGGGTTCAGGGCCACCGCACGTTCCAATGAATCAATGGCCTGGTTGAATTCCTTGCTGCGCAATTGACGTTCACCTGCAGATCTGAATACGTGGGCTTCTTTTTCGCGTACTTTCACCAGCCAATCCTGACACGTCTCACAATTCGAATTGTAGTCGAGCGCAGTGGCGAATGCCGTTTTGGCTTCGTTCAGCCTGTCGGCGGCCAGGTGGGATTTGCCGACCTGCACATATGATCGGGAGATATAATCGGCCGCGGTGGCATCGTCCGGGGCGGCACTGAGCACTTTTTGCAGTTCAACGATGGCTTCTTCGTATCGTTGATCATTGAACAGGGCGATACCGGCGTTTCGATACTCGACGACCTGATCGACAGGTTCCAGCTCCTCGGGTAGAACCGCCTCGAGAGGCTCCGTTGATGTTTCGACCGCAACGTCAACCGGTTCGGCGTCGGCTTGTTCAGGCCGATACGGGGCATCTGTGGCAGGTTCGACACTGGCGGTATCCAGTGCAGAAGCCCCTTCCATGCGCGGTACTTTTATTTTCTGGCCAACTTTAACGCTGGTGGGATCATTGATGCCATTGTAGTCGGCGATGACGCGAAACAATGTAAAGTCACCATAATACTTTTTAGCTATGCTTGACAGGCTCTCCCCCGGCTGGATTTGGTGCAGGGTGTATTCCCCTGTGATCTGCGTCGGTTGGGCTGTCGCGGTGCTGGTGTCACCGCTGACTCGAATAAGGTCATCTATGGATACGCCGTCGATCTCCGGAATGAGAACGCGTTGTCCCACGCGGACCCGCGTGGCGTCGGTCATGTTATTGAAATTCGCTATATGATGATACTTTTTGTAATCACCATAATATTTCAGGGCCAACCTGGAGATGCTTTCACCCGAAGCGATCCGATGGGTGATATATTTTCGGCCTTTTTGGGGCTGGCGCTGCTGGAGCATGGCAGCAGCTCTTTTATGCTCGGGCTGGTAACGAAGGGCTTTGAGAAATTCCCGCTTGGCCAGGTCCCATTTGCCTTTGTCTCTGAAACGCAAACCGGCCTGGTAGTGGGTTTCGGCCAGATCGTTCAGTTGCTTCTCCAACCGGTTGACACCTTCGTTGGCGACCGCGTCGTCGGGAGCAATGGTCTGGGCCAGCTTGAACTGCTCCAGCGCCTCGACCAGATTGCCCTGGCTTTCGTAAGCCTGCGCTTGCGCGATATAGGCATTGGCCTGTTTTTCTCTCTCCCGGGGGGATTGGGCGGATTGGCATCCCAAGAGAAGAATCAGTAATAGGCCCAGTCCGGCACATACGTGTTTGCAATTCATGGCATACTCACTTTAACGGATATTTTTTAAATGTTTTCAAGCGGGAGGTAAATCGTTTCATATCCCGCTTTAAAATCTGATCCCGTTTCAGCAAAAACGGGTTGGCGTAAAATGGGTTGCTGCCCCGATCCACGGTAACGCCGATTTTATAGCCGGCCTGTCTGGACAAGGAGATGACCGTTTCATTCGCGCGGCCGAAAGGATAGGAAAATATCAACGTGTCCTGATCGAGCTGTTGATCGATAATCTGCTTGGATTGGAATATCTCCCTTTTCAGGCGTGCCAGATAGGCGTTGCTATCTTCATTCTTTTTCCGTTTGGAGAGATCGCTGTGGGTTACCGAATGCGAGCCGATGTAGAATCCTTCCCGCTTCAGTTCACGCAGTTGATCCCAGGTGATCGCCTGGCTGGAAACACCGACATAGTCGATGTAAATGAAGAGCGTGGCCGTGAACCCATATTTTTTTAATATCGGATAAGCTACATTATATATGGAGCGATATCCATCGTCTACGGAAATCATGACCGCTTTTTTAGGTATCGCTTGGCGATACTCCAGAAAATCGGTAAGTTCCTCGGGGCCGATCACCCGGTAGCCGCTTTCCTTGAGGTAACGAAGTTGCCGGTCAAAAACGTCCGCAGGCATGCATAGGGGGGACTCACAGATGGGTGCGAAGCGATGATAACACAAAATGGGAACGGTTTGATATCCCTGATCGGTTATGCCCGCCCGATTTCTTATTTTCAGCGGTACCACAACCAGCCGGCCCGGCTTGAAAGCGGGCGGGGGATTGGCGTCCTCCACCATCCAGGCCAACCGTGCGTCGCCCAAATATTTTCTAGCCAGCACTGCCGGTGTTTCTCCGTACGTATACCGGTGCAGCACCCGCTCCGGGGAGCGATATAGATTGGGCCGAGATACGGTGGGAACAACGACAGGACCGGCACATCCCAGAAAAAAAAACAGCAGTCCGGTAAGCAGAAGGTAACGGGTAGAAACGGGCAGTTGACGCGAGCCAATCAGGGCCATGTTAAAACTCCGCTATCGGCTGAGAGATCCTCTGGGTTCAGCGCCGCATTCGAAAAGGGCTCACGCTGTTCTATCTTTCAAGAAAATCTTTGCCTTACCTACCATAGCAGTACCGTTTATTCAATAGCGGCAGGCCGCCTATAACCAACTCACGACCAATCTGACTGCTCAGATACGTGGTATTGCATCCAGGCAGCCTAGACGTCATGATCGCTCGTTGTTGCCTCCTGAATCATTGATCATGGGGCCTGCCATTCGGAGAAGCTGCTTGACAATCCATTGGTATCATAATACTTTTAGGCGAAACCAATCACTGGACCATGGCGTCGGAAAGCCCGTCTTCAGCAGCTAGCGGACACGTTTTAAAATCCTGGCGCCCCGTGTCGGATCAGTGCACCACGACCCACTCCCAAGGAGAGCCGACCTGCCATGCCCGAGACGGCACCTGAACGGATCAATTTGACGCGCTGGTTCACATGCCTGCTCATCTGGTGGATCGTGGCGGTATTTTTTTACCTTTTTATATCAGCTAATGAGAACAAAGCGGCGGAACGGATCACGACAGCTGGTGTTGCTACGGTTCATGATAGTGCCACCAAGGCTGCCATGCCGCTGTTAGAGAGGGATATTCAGTCGCTGACCCAACTTGCACGGGAGGTGTCTACGCGAAAAGACGTGGTCAACGTATCCATTATTGATCACAAAAATAAGATTATCGCCTTTACCAATCCGGATCAACCCTTGCAGGCATCGTCACCTTCTGTGAAGCTCAGAGAAGACGTCAGTTATTGGCCCCACACCCTCAATGACGGATCCCGGACGATTTGCTTTACCGGCGATATCAGCTATGCCGGCACGAAAATCGGCGAGGTCTTCCTCTCCATGAGCGCGGGAAACACTTCCCAATTCGGCACGGTGTTTTTGCTAACAGCGATGCTCAGCTTGCTGCTGATTGTTTTTTCACTGCTGGTTATCGATTTTAAGGGGATTCACCCGCTCAAACGGGCCATCTATACGAAGATCCGCTCATGGACCGGTGATAATGACATCCTTCCGGATGGCCGTGAGGTCGTTTGCCCGGTATGCGGCAGTCATAAACCGTTGACCCGGTCATTTTTGTTGGAAGCCAATTTGGATCGTCATGCGGTTATCCGTCCAACGCAAAAGGATAACGCGGCGGCGCAACTTTTGCTTGCTCAAGGGGTGAATTTGCGTGATATATCGCGACGGGAAGACCTCGGTTGGCTTCGTCGGCAGATGGTCCATCGATGTGCAGACATCATCAAGAAACTGGCAGGTGAATGATCTGCTGTTGACATTCAAGACACCGGACGGCAAGGAGATTACGCATGCCCGCCAGTGAGAAAGCCTCAACGACAATGATGTGGATGAAACAACTGTCCACCACGACAATCCATTCTATCTCCAGCAGGTTCAAGGCCTTTATGTCCGGATCGCCAATCAAACGTCACGTGCTAATTGCTGTAGTTGTATGGATGGTGTTTAACCTGCTCGTCTATTTCATGCTCCAAGGAAAAATTGATACGGCCCAAAAATCATTTTACAATAAAGGCATGGATATCACGTTGGGACTGTCCGACAAAAGCGGCGCACCCATCCTGTCTACCGATATTTTGTCCTTGAATGTGGCCATCCGCGAAGTGATGGAGAACCCGGAAGTTGTGTTTGCCGCCATATTTGACCATCAGGATCAAATCATAGCTCACTCCAATCCGGATATCGGGACCGCCGAAATCAGCCGCCTCGGCGACGAAGCCATCATCGAAACGATCAATGGCGTCAATATTGTGTCGGGGATGATGGATTCAATGATCCCGGTGATGGTGTTTTCTAACGAGGTGACCTATGCTGGCGTGAAGATCGGAAAGGTCTCCGTCGGCTGGGGCGCGCAACATCTGGCTGCCACGATTGAATCCTACCATTGGATGATTGGGCTATGTCTGATTGTCAGCGCCGCGTTCGCTGCAGGCGTTCTTTTCCTGTTGGAGCGTACCTTGGCCAAGCGTAAAAGAGAAAGAGAAAAAGCCATGGCGGGGATGACCCGCATCGGGCCGTATCTTTTGACCAAAAAGATCGCCCAGGGAGGGATGGCCGAACTCTTCCTGGCGGATTACCTCCGGGAGGACGGTTTCCGAAAAACCGTCGCCGTGAAAAAAGTACTACCCCATCTGGCAGACAACCGCGATTTTATTGACATGTTTATTCGCGAAGCCCGGCTGGCGGCCTTACTGCAGCATCCCAATGTGGTTCAAATCGCTGACTTCGGCAAGATACAGAATGCCTACTTCATTGCCATGGAATATGTCGACGGTAAGAATCTGGCCGAAATCATGGGATTCCTCAAAAAAGGATTGCCCGTGGAGATGGCGGTATTTTTAATTCTTAAAGTCAGCAACGGCCTGCAATACTCTCATGCGCGCAAGGATGATAAAACCGGAACCCCGTTGAACATTGTCCACCGGGACATTAGCCCACAAAATATCTTGATTTCGCTCAACGGTGAAGTCAAGCTCAGCGATTTCGGCATATCCAAGGCGACTTCGGAACCATCGCTCACCCAGGCCGGCGTCATCAAGGGCAAGCTTTCCTATCTCTCCCCGGAACAAGCCATGGGGCAGTCAGTCAACCATCAGATCGATATTTACGCCCTGGGCTTGGTGTTTTATGAAATTTTATCAGGTAGCCGTCTGTACCGGTTTACCACCGACATCGAAGCCATTCGTACCATTCCCCAAATGACCATTCCCCCAATCATAACCAAGCGGCCGGACATTCCCCAGGGGCTGAATGACATTGTTATGAAATGTCTCGAAAAATCACCGGTCAAACGCTACCAGACCGCTCAGGAACTGGGTGACGATCTATTGAATCTGAAGAACCACTTGGGCATTACTTACGATGCCTCGGACTTGGCGTTGTTCATGCGAGCCAATTTTGAAAAGCCTGAAACTGAGACGGTGGCCTGATCTATCCAGGGGACAACCTTGATTTTAGTGAAAGTCGCCGGCATTCTCATAAATCCCGTCGGATTATCAACTGATTCATTACGCTCGGAAAGGTGAAACTCAGGTGTCACAGGACTCACCGACCATCACTTATTATGGCATTACGGATGTAGGCAACGTCCGCACCAACAACGAAGATGTCTATTACATATCCGAGGCGTGCCGCTACTGCCTGGTCGCCGATGGCATGGGCGGGGCGGCAGCCGGCGAGGTGGCCAGTCGAATCTTTGCCGATACCGCCAAAGCCGTGTTCGCCGGCCACGATGGCATGTCGGATGAGAATACCATCGCCCGGGTCCAGACCACCTTCAAGCTGGCCAATGACAAGATTCTCAAACACGTCGGACGCAATCCCCAGAATAAAGGTATGGGGTGTACCGCCGAGCTACTGGCGTTTACCCAGGATAGCTTCATTGTCGGTCATGTGGGCGATTCCAGAACCTATCGGCTGAGAAACAAGGTTCTCAAACAACTAACCAAGGATCATTCGCTCGTTCAGGAGCAACTGGATCAAGGATTGATCACCCGGGAAGAGGCCTTGCGTCACGCAATGCGAAACGTCATCCTCAGAGCCGTAGGTGTGAATGACACGGTTGCTTTGGACATCCTCAAAGGCCGGCTGCAACCGGGAGATCTGTTTCTGTTGTGCAGTGACGGGTTGACCGATATGGTTGCCGAGTCTGCCATGTCGGCATTGTTGGAAACCGATGCGTCGTTGAAGGAAAAGTCCAATGGGTTGATTCAGTTGGCCAAACATGCCGGCGGAAAAGATAATGTTACGATTGCCATGTCTGCCATCAATTGAGTCCATTCTCGAGCACACCATCTTGCGGCCAGCCGTTCAGGCGGCAGCCTTTTTAGAGTGAATGCATTCCCGATTCGCTACGTTTTCAGGCCGTTGTTTTTTATTGAGACTGCAGTGGTTGTGGGATCAACATGAAATACGGACGTTATGAAATTGTAAGCGAGTTGGGGAGCGGTACCATGGGCGTTGTCTACAAAGCCCACGATCCGCAGATTGATCGGCCGGTTGCGTTGAAAGTCCTGCGCCCGGACCGGGTGGTCAGCCAGGACTTTGTCGCCAGATTCCTGCGAGAAGCCAAGGCTATCGGGCGCATCTCTCATCCCAATATCGTCACCGTTTATGATGTGGGCCAGGACCACGGCACGATCTACATCGCCATGGAATACCTGGAAGGCCGACCGCTCAACGAAGTGATGAAAAACCAAACCCTACCGGCCATTGAGGCCATGAAACTGTGTACGCAAGTGGCCGAAGCGTTGCACTACGCGCACAACAAAGGCATTACCCATCGGGATATCAAGCCTTCCAATATCATCCTCACGCCGGATAACCGCACCAAATTAACCGATTTCGGTATTGCCCGCATCGAAGACCCGGAGGCCGCACAGATGACCCAGGCCGGCGATATCCTGGGGACACCGGTATATATGGCGCCCGAGCAGGTGCTGGGTCAGCAGGCGGACGGAAGAACGGACCTGTATGCGCTGGGGGTCATTTTGTATGAAATGCTGGTTGGCAAACGGCCCTTCGGTGGTGGCAACATTGCCGCTATCTTCCGATCCATCACCCATGATCCCCCGCAAGATCCCATGCATGCTGGTGCCGTCGACAATCGAAGACTGGCCGATCTGATCCTTAAAAGTCTCGCCAAAGACCGCGACCTTCGTTTTCAGAGCGGTGCGGCAATGGCTGATGCGCTGAAACGTTGTCTGGACACCGGTGATCATCCCTATCCGGAGCCCGGCCACCAGACCGAACCATCGGACAGTAAAAGAGCAACCATTGTGGCTGTTGCCATGGTCTGCGGTTGTCTGGCAGCTGGCGTTCTCGGGTATACGCTCATGCGTGGCCCTGAAGAACAATCGGCTCTCATTTCAGAAGATTCCAAACCGGTACCCGCTTCGCTGCTCGATGTCACCAGCAATCCCGTGGGGGCACATGTTTTCGTTGATTCGGCGTTCAAGGGGAACACCCCGGTCAGCATCCCGTTGGTGCCGGGAAACTACGAAGTCCGGCTAAACCTGCCCGGTTACTATGAATGGGAAGCCCAACTGGAGATTGGCGTCGACGAGGCGATGCCATTGGAGGTACGTTTGGTATCCATCGATTAAGAAGTCGCCAGGAGGTTTCATAATGAAGTCCATCGCCTTGACCATCGGTCTGTTAATCGTGGCGGTATCGTTCATTGCGGGTGCGGCGCCCGGCGTTGCTCATGGCGCCCTTAAAACCGGTGAACAGGTGCCGGTATTCACCTTGAAGGATACCAATGGCAACGCCTATCCGCTGTCCGGCCTGAAACACAGGGCCATGACGATCCTCTATTTTTTCGATCCGGGTTCGCGACCCAGCATCGAAGGGCTCTTAAGTCTGAATCAGCTGACCAAACAATATCGGAATGCCGATCTTACCATTTGGGCCATCACCCGATCGGGTAAGAAGCAGGTCGATGCGTTCAACCAATCGACCAAACCCGCCTTTCCCGTATTGCTCGATAGCGCTGGGGTTAGCGGTATGTACGACGCCCAGCGGATATTGCCCACGGTGTGTATCCTCGGCCCCGAACTGAGAATGCTGGATCTGTTCCGAGGCGGCGGCAAAACCACCCAGGTGATGCTGCTCAGACTCGCCGAGCGCAGCCTGCAGCGCAAGAAGCCTGCGATTGCCCGAGCCATCACCGAGACGGTGGAAAAATCGGATCCCGGGAATGCGCAGGCGCGAACGGTACAAGGGTACGCGGCAATTCAAGAGGGCAAACTGGATGAGGCCGAGCAGACCTTTTACAGCCTCAGTAAACAGACCGGCAAGGCGGGGCTGTTGGGGAAGGAGGGCTTGGCCCAGGTCTATGAAAAGAAGGGTCAGACGACCCAATCGCTGAAACTGGTGAAAGAGGTCGCCGCAGCCGCGGGCGACCGGCCTTTGGCCCATGTCATCAAAGGCGATCAACTGTATCAGCAAAATAATAAGAAAGGCGCCGAATCCGCTTATCGACAGGGCACCCAAAAACGCGGCGGGGCACCTTTCCAGCGTGCCGTGGCATACAACCAACTGGGTCGTCTGTATGCACAGCGTGGGGATCTGGCCAAGTCCAGGGAGCTATACGATCAGGCCGTCAGGATCGACCCTTACTACATCGAGGCCACTTCCAACAAAGGATTGACTTACGAACAGGAAGGCCGCTGGGACAAGGCCTTGGAAGCCTATCGCCAGGCGGAAGCCATTGACAAGAACGATCCCTTCGTTCGTGCGCTGGCCGAAAATGCCATGCGTATGTTGATGATCGACAAGGATGACATGAAAAAGCGGGAACTGGACCTGGCGGTCAACAAGGTGGTCGAGCGATTCAGACAAAATCGCTTCGAGCCGGACCCGATTGACGATCCTTGGACGTCCAAACCGACTCGTGTGGCATTTTTCGACATTTCCGAATCCGGTGGACTCTCTCAGCGCGCGGGTTTTTCGAAACTGCTCAAAGATTACCTGGCCAGGCAGATGGGGGGCTCCGGACGGGTGCACGTTGTGGACAACCTGATTGTGGAAGGGACGATCCGGAAATTGGATCTCGGTCCCAATGAACTCGCCGATGAAGCGACCCTGGCCCGGCTCAGTCAGGCCATGCAGGCCTCGCTGATGATCAAGGGCTCGGTTTTTCAGATGCCTTCCGGTCCTTTGTGTAACCTGAAGCTGTTTACCTCCCAAGATGCCCGCGCGATAGAACTGATCGACTACCAGTTCGCAGCCGGTATCCATCTGCAAAAGGATCTCAATCAGATTCACCGCAACGTGCTGACCCGAATCATGGAAAGATATCCTCTCCAGGCGTTCGTTGTGCAGGTCACCGGTAATCAGGTGCTCCTTAACCTGGGGGCGCTGCAGGGGGTGGTCGAAGGCACCGTATTCAATGTTATCGAAGAAAAACCGCCGGTCACCTACAAAGGGAAAACATTCAAACCTGAACCTGGGAGGGTGGCCAAGGTGCATGTCGTGCGGACCGATGACGATTTCAGCTATGGTCACATCAAAGATCAGCGCCGTCCGATCCGGCAGGACGACAAACTCAAAGAAGACCTGAACGTCATGGCACCGCCTGGTTCAACGTCCCGCATCTGGTAGTCTGCCGGACGGCCATGTCAACGGTGTCAGCGATCCCGTCGACGTCAGCCTTGATGGATCGACCCTGTAAATGATCACTGGCGATAAGGGCCTCGCCGTCGATTGTGCAAGCGGAAGTATATATGGCACACTTACCGGCGGGCATCAAAAAATCGTCGCTTGCGCCAATAATATGTTCAGGGCTTTAAAATGTATGCGTCTTTGCTGAGAGCAGACGCTTGCGATTTGCCCCTGGCAATGCCCATCGGTACATTTCTGACGCTTGCCGTTCTGACGCATTGACACCCATCGGTTCTACGTTCCCTTCGGACCCTGCAGCTGTCGCGCCCTCACCCCGACCGGGTGCGAACACGTCGACTTCCAATCAGAAAAGCCTTCCCATCATCGCGCCTATTTTTTGGCAATTCATTTGCATATCCAAGATGAAGTCGAAACAGAGCAAACCGCAACGAATAAGATGCCTACCTTCAGGAGGACGCCTATGGAAGAACGTCGCAAGCACAAACGGTACCCCATGCCTCGAGGCACATTTGTCATAATGAGGGGGCAATTGGAGCGTTTGCGCAACCACGCACAGATGAGTATCGGAGAGATTGCCATGGTGTTGTACAAATCAAAACCCGAAATCATGGGGCAGGTGACCGAAATGAGCCTCGGCGGACTCTCCTATGCTGCCGAAAGCGGCCCGGTACCGGATGCCGAACAGGTGGAAATGGATCTTCTCATGGCTGAGCAGGGCATCTATCTACACAACATACCCTATGCGACCGTACCTCATAAAGCTGACAGACGGTCCGATGATAAGGCCGCTGCGGTACGAGCCAATGCAATTCACTTCAAGAACCTTGATGAAGAACAGAAGGGACGCATCCGGGATTTGCTGGCCTGCCACAGCGGTTAACCCGGGCACTGCGTTGTCCGTTGGTCATCTTGAAAAGGCGGTTAAAGACAATGCTTACGATCGCGACGATTATCGAATCGATCGATCAACTCCAACCGGTATCCGATATTGCCGGTAAGGTATTGAGACTCATCAATGATCCCGATAGCGGCACCGCTGAACTGGCTGAGATCATCCGCCACGAACCGGCATTGACAGCCAATGTATTGAAGCTGGCCAACTCCGCTTACTTCGGACTGCCTGAAAAAATTGAAGATGCCAAACAAGCGGTCATCTATCTGGGCATGAATCAGGTCATCGACTTGGTATTGCTGGTGAGTTGTTCTGAGCAGTTGGCTGGTGCCCATTTAGGCTACGGACTGGCTTCCGGTAAACTCTGGGAGCGGGCTGTGACGGGAGCGATCCTAGCCGATGACCTGGCGCAACGGTTAGCCATGAAACATCCCCGCGGCCTTTTTTTTACAGGCGCCTTGTTGCGTGAAATCGGCAAGGTGGTGCTGAACCAGTATGTCATCTTAGCTGCCGACATCATTACGGATCGGGTGAATACCCAAGGGGTCACCTTTAAGGAAGCGGAAAAACAGGTCCTGGGCGTGGACCACACGCAGGTCGGTGCCATGCTGGTAAAAAAATGGCATTTTCCGCCTTCACTGGTCTGCATCATCGGCGGCTACCTTACGCCCGCGCAGGCCGAAGGCTGCGAATTGGAGGCATCCATCGTTTACACGGCAGACATGATCTGTCGAAACATGGGCATCGGGCCAGGCGTGGATGACGCATCTTATCAGATTGATGCAACCATCCTGCGCTCCATTGGGCTGACCGATGCCGATATCCAGGCCGCCGTTGATGGTTGTGAAGGCAAGATCGATGGCCTCAAGGCATCGTTTGCATCCGGCTGAACCGAAGGTATCGTTATACCCCGTTCAATGTTAACACACCAAATTTACTGTGACATCCGGGCAAGCCGGAGAGGGGCCCAGGGTTGAACTTTTTTTGAACAAAAGGCTAAAGAATCGATCCGCTCAACCGATATTACGGTATCGAAAGCAATTGTAACTACATATCATGTTTTTCCGGAGGTAAACGATGGCGTACAAGATCCTTACGGTTGACGATAGCAAAACCATTCGGATGATTGTCAAAAAGGCCTTTAAACCATACAACTGTGAACTTTTCGAGGGTGAGAACGGGGTTGAAGGGCTGGCCATAGCCGCCAAAGAGATGCCCGACCTGATTATACTCGATATCACCATGCCGGTGATGACGGGTATCGAAATGCTTGGCAAGTTGAAGGCGGAAAGCGATCTGAAAGAGATACCGGTTATCATGCTCACCGCAGAATCGGGCAAAGAAAATGTTATGCAGATCGTCAAAATGGGCGTCAAGGATTACATCGTCAAGCCGTTCAAAGGGGAACAATTGATCGAACGTGCCAAAAATATCCTCAAGCTCAGACCCGTCGAATAGCATCCCAGTCCAGGGCCATTGCCGCTGGCGACCAATGCCGGTTTTGCTTCAGCCAAAGCGGAAACCATCCGGCTAACCCCATTTCAAGCGTTTTTTGATTGACCCATCGCTAGCCTTTCGGCTGCTATCGTGCCTCCTGTAACACCTGATGGTGCCGGCCAACCGATTGTCCGGCATTCTCTATTCGCTGCGACCATACCGCTGGCGCTGTGGATCCCTCGCCTGCCGAATTATCGTTTTTCAAAATCCATTTGGATATGTTATATTACATGACTTCGAGGATGCTCGCTAATGCGTATCCTGCGGACGGCGGCAGCAGCGGAATGAACAACCGGGTCGGTATATCGGTATATTCTCATAGGGCGAACCCGTTGCGTTGATTCGGGTACCGTTTTAAAACGATATGGCCGACCGAATCTACCGGCCGCTGAATCATGCTGTGGACCGTGAAAAATGAGTGGTTCGAAAACACAAAGGGCGACCTCGTCGAAGTCGCCCGACCAATTGGAAATTGGTTGTTTGGCTGGCACGCCTGAAGGGATTCGAACCCCTGACCTACGGATTAGAAGTCCGTTGCTCTATCCAGCTGAGCTACAGGCGCCTAAACAGACGGCACACGTAACACAACGGATGTTTAAAGTCCATACCAAATTCGATACGATCCGCCCGTAAACATGAGCGCCGGCGGACGACTAACATTGCAACCAACCGGGTAGGGGAATGACAAAGGTTAAGAAAAAAGCAGCCAAGCCTCGGGTCAAAAAGAGGAAACCGAAGGCCAAGCCAAAGCCGATGGCAAGCGCTCGGCCCAGTGATAAATCCCTGGTCAAATACGACCCCCTCCAACGCTATCTTTCAGAGATCAGCCGCTACAACCTGCTGACCCGCGAGGAAGAGGTGGCTTTGGGCAAGCGTGTTCAGGAGCATGGCGACCAAGAGGCTGCCTACCGCCTGGTTACCTCAAATTTGCGCCTGGTGGTAAAAATTGCCTTGGAATTCCAACGCGTATGGATGCAAAACCTCCTTGATCTGATCCAGGAAGGCAATATCGGACTGATGCAGGCCGTTAAAAAGTTTGATCCATACAAAAATGTCAAATTTTCATACTACGCTTCGTTCTGGATCAAAGCTTACATCCTCAAGTTCATCATGGACAACTGGCGCCTGGTCAAGATCGGCACGACCCAAGGGCAGCGCAAACTCTTTTTCAAGCTAAAGAAAGAGAAACAAAAACTCATTGATGAAGGATTCGACCCCAAACCCAAATTGCTCTCCCAGCGCTTAGGCGTCTCGGAACGAGAAATCGTTGACATGGATCAACGACTGGACGGCTGGGACATCTCTTTGGATGCGCCGCTCAAAGAGGATTCAGATACCGAGCGCATCGAATTCATGAGCACGGAATCAGAGTCGGCCGAAGAGACGGTGGCCAAAAAGGAGATGGAGTCGCTGCTTAACGAAAAGATTGCCGAGTTCAGAAAACAGATGACCGAACGTGAATTGGATATCTTTGACAGGCGAATTTTTTCAGACACCCCGGTCACGCTTCAGGAGATCGGTGACAAATATGGCATTTCTCGTGAGCGTGTGCGGCAGGTCGAAAAAAATGTCGTCAAGAAAATGAGAGACTATTTTAAAAAGGAAATACCCGATTTTGAAGCCTACACCGAGGGTGTCTCCTGACCGGTTTCCTGTCAACCTGTTTGTTGGGCTGTACCCCCTACCATCGGCCAATCGGAACAACCGCCTTCCTGGCCGGACGCCAATGGTGAAAGAATTTAATATGAAAACACAGGGTGTTAAGTGCTTATTTGTAATTCTATGCATCATCCCTTTGGCCGCTTGCAGCCTGATGCGCACGCGTGTCGATAGAACGGATTGGAACCCATCGACCGACTTTCGACAACCACCGGTCAACGCGTATTATCTGTTCGCCGAAGCACATCTGAGCCTCAAACGAGGCGATCTTGACCGCGCCGCAGAAATCATGGCGCAAGCCCAGGCGCTGGATCCAGAATCGGTCTATCTTAAACGGGAACTGGCCAATGTGTGGCTGATGAAGAAAAATGTACCGGCTGCCATGAACCTGTTGAATGAAATTCTGACGGATCACCCTGACGATATTGAAACACTGGTGCTCGCCGGGCGGATTTACCAGAATCAGAAAGATATCGAAAAAGCGGTTGATGCCTATGCCCGGGTGATCACGCTCGATCCAACACGGCAGAACGTATACCTGTTGTTGGGTGGCATGTACATGGACCAGGAACGTTGGGATGATGCCCAATCGGTCTACCAACAATTGGTTGAACATTATCCGGGTTCGTATGCCGGTTATTTTTTTCTCGGACGCATCAGCGCCATTCAGGGTGACGCCAAAACGGCCAGTAGATACTACCGCAAAACACTTGAAATCGAACCGGAGTTGGTGGAACCGCGATTTGAACTGGGTGGGTTGTATGAATCCGAAAAAAAGTACAAACAGGCGACAGCCGTTTATAACGATATCCTCAAACAAACACCCACCAATGTCCAGGCCAAAATGGCCCTGGGGCATGTTTTCTACCGACGGGGACTGAAGACAAAGTCCCGTGAGATCCTAACCGATTTGGGCCGGTTGAGTTTGACGGACAAGGAGGTCATCCGGATTTTGGTCAGACAATATCTGGACGCCCAGGATTATGATGCTGCCAACGTCATCATCCAAGGCATGCTCAAGGGTGCACCTGACAGCTCTGATCTCAAGTATCTGTCCGGTGTGGCCTTGGATGGTCTGGGACAAAAGGATAAGGCCATCAATCAATTGAAGCAGGTGGCACCGGAATCACGTTTTTTTCAAAACGCCGCCGTTCACGCGGCACTGCTTTACCAGGAAAAGGAACAACTCCAGGCAGCTATCGCGTTCATGCAGGAAACCATTCAGAAAGCCCCTCAAAATCCAGAGTTTCGGCTCTATCTGGGATCCTTCTACGAACAGATCGAAGCCTATGAAAAGGCAGAAGCCGCTTTAAAAGCGGGATTGGAACTGACGCCTGACAATGCACGCCTCCATTTTCGCCTGGGCGTGGTTTACGACAAATGGGGCAAAAAAGACGCCTCCATTGCCACGATGAAGCAGGTGATCCACCTTGAACCGAACAATGCCAATGCGCTTAACTATCTGGGTTATACCTACGCAGATATGGGTGTCAAGCTGGATGAAGCCGAACGGTTGATCCGCAAAGCCCTGAAACAAAAACCCGGGGACGGATACATTACCGACAGCTTAGCATGGGTCTATTACAAGCGCGGGCAATATGAGAAGGCACTGCCCTTACTGGAGGAAGCGTCCAAGCTGGTTCCCGATGATCCCATCATCATGGAGCACCTGGGGGATGTGTATACAAAGCTCGGTATGGTTGAAAAGGCCCTGCAAAGCTATCGTCAGGCCATTGACAACGGTCATACGGATAGCGCCGCTGTGGAAGAGAAAATCCGACTGCTGACTCCATGATCCCCTTTTCCGACCTTTCCCTTTGCCGGAAGCGATCGCGTTCGAGCCATTCAGCTATTTCGGCCCGCACTTTCATCGCACTCGCCATGGTTGTATGGTTGACCTCCGGCTGCGCTTTGTTGATCCCGCCTGAACGGGACCTGGATCCTGAAGCTGAACAGACGGCGGCACGACTGAGGCGTATCAATGCGGAATTGACCCGCTTTAAATGTGTGGGCAAATTGACCCTGGTCCTTCCCGCACAGACAAATCAGTCCTTTCGGGCGGCCATGGCCGGGCAGTTGCGCCAGCGTTTGAGAATCGACATGTTCGCGCCGTTTGGCGGTGCCGCCGGAACCGTTTCGAGTGACGGCAACCATCTCTTTATTGTCATGCATCCAACACGTGAATACCATAGAAAACGATTCGGCAGCGGCAGCCTCCGTCGTTTCATTCAGATGGATGTCACCGTTCAAGATCTATTGGAGATGATGGTCGGTCGGATACCCATGGCCGATGGCCTGTCTGCCCGCACGGAACAGGATGCCAACGGGTATGGTCGTTTTCTGGTGCTCGTCGACCATCGGAATCGAATCCGACAGCGGATTACGCTGGATGACAGTCTGATGCCGGTTCGATCGGAGTGGTTTGATCACGGTCAGCAGTTGGATTACACCCTGACGATTGATGGGCGGCAGGTCGTCGACGACTTTGTGCTGCCTGAACGCATTGACCTGGCCAGTGCCCATGGCGGGCGCCTGTCTGTGGTGTTGGAGCGTTACGAGGCCAATGTGCACTTGGACCAGGAACTGTTCGTTCCTGCGAAACCATCGTCATGAAAGGGGCCATGCGTTTTGCCACCGACGCCGCCTTGGGAAAATTGGGTCGTCATTTGCGTGCAGCCGGATTCGACACCCGATGTGCGCCCCAGCGTCGGCAATTGGCGTTCTTTGATGCGGTGGGTGTTGATCGCGTCATCCTGACCCGCACGATGGCAGTCAAAAAGCGGTTCACAGCGCGTTCGCTGATATTTCTCCGCAGCAACGATCCCATGAACCAGTTGACACAGGTGATCGGTGAACTGGACATTCGACAGGGCGACCTGAGGCCCTTCAGCCGGTGCCTGACGTGCAATCAAATAGTTCGA
>JAAUYD010224757.1_pt1 | contig 18370 bp, 11 predicted proteins | sample 7278101 | NCBI WGS metagenome assembly JAAUYD01 (sample SAMN14350128, study PRJNA611818) | marine sediment metagenome | isolation source: surface marine sediment (0.6m) | place: French Polynesia: Moorea | collected 2018-08
AAGCGGTGCTTTTGAGTCGGAACTTAAGTCTCAAAACTTTAAATTGGGAGAAATTCCTACTGTGCAAGAACGTTTCCAAGCCGTACTTAAACGTCGGTTAAAAAACCAAATTCAAAGTCGTCCACCACTTTTCCCTTGGGAGAATCGTATAACAGATTACCCGGAATATATTGACAATGCAGTAAATGCATTGGTTCCCTGTGGACCTTGGATGTTAAAACAATCCAAACTAAATTTACCAATTGCTTTGCCTGAGAAAATATTCAGTTCTCTCATTGAGAGATGTCAAACACTTGTGACTTCTTCCCTCCCATTGGGAACCAAATTGGTACAAGCTGTGGAAAAGCTTTTCCCAGAAGAGCCACAAGCACTTAATGATTTGGCTGGAATGGTACTTAGAACTCCATATCGTTCTGTAGATACTTTAGAAGCAATGCCAAATTTGGAGAATAATTACTCAGATTTGCAGCCATCTCAAAAAATGGCTTTGTCTTTGCTAGCAGCTAAAGAACTGTTAGACAATATGACTCTGCGCCTTTCTACTACTCATCCTAATATTGAAAGACAATGGGAAAGTACTGCAGGAGTAATAGACATCAGAGTTGAATACCAATCTCAAGGTAAAGAAACAAAACTTTGTATTCATTACAAGCTACCAGCACCAGGGAACTTAAAATTGCTTTCAAGTGACTTGGAAGAAACGGCAAAGTCAGTCACCTTGGGATGCTTGAGCATAGATGTGAATCAGCATCAATTAGAAAGTATTTATACATTGGAACTTCAGTGTCCAGAATTTGAGCAGAAACCATTATTTTTCGCAATTTTACTTGTTGATTAGATCTAATTACCAACGCTAGCTCACTCAATAAATCACTCCCCTGTGTATAAAAGGTTATCCTGATGTTGAAACTTTCTTTGATTTTGGCAAAGTAGTTATTGGGGTATGTGCTCAAACCGACCGCATAAGCAAGGTATTCAGTCTCGAATCGCTCAATAAAGGATTTTTATTTATTCCTTTGGTCCGGTAAGATATCAAATCCTTAAATAACAGCTTTGCTTATACACACATTAAGCTGTTTTCTCATCACGATGTTTGATTTTTCCAGGATAACCAGGTTTTGGCGTCTACCGTTGAATGATTTTTGGTCGCAACATCGTCAGGAGTCATCCCCAAAGCAAGTCGAAGATTCAATTACTTTGCGGGTGCTCGTGTTAGCGTTGGTAATTGTGGCAATTATTGCAATTGATACGGCAGCTGAAACAAGATACAGTTTTTGGGCTTTGCCTTTATCAATAGTGGGTGCGATTTGGAGTTATTACCATCGTCATCAGCGTAATATCACAGTAAAGTTATTTATTGCCATTGGAATGTTAGTGGCATTAGGAACTTTCTTTGGACGTTTAGCAGGACAGTTGAACGATACTAGATTAGTATTGGCTGAATTGTTAATCCAACTGCAGATACTACACAGCTTTGATTTACCCCGACGTAAAGACATCGGGTATTCAATAACGATTGGCTTGATTTTACTGGGTGTAGCAGCTTCAGTAAGTCAAACATTGGCTTTTGCACCCATATTATTGATATTTTTAGCATTTGCATTGCCAACTTTAGTTTTTGATTATCGTTCTTGTTTGGGTTTACAAGATATTAAAACTAAAGCTCAAAGACTGGGATTAGATGACAAAAATAAACCTGGGGCGCTACCTTCTTATTTTTTGCTTTTCATTTTAATTGTTGGATTGGGTTTAGGGATTTTTGCTGTCTTACCGAGATTTCCTGGTTATCAGTTGCGTAATTTCCCCGTTAGTTCTCCAATTAAAATTAAAGAAAACTTTACTGGCAAAAAAATTTATAATCCTGGTTATGTACGCCAAGGTAAAAATAATAACCAATTTGATGCAGGTGAATTTGACGAAGGAAAATTTGGCAAACCAGGGAAACTTGATGATTCTTTTTATTACGGTTTTAATTCTTCCATTAATCAAAATCTACGGGGTGAAATGACCCCTAAAGTAGTGATGCGAGTGCGATCGCAAGTGGAATCTTTTTGGCGAGTGCTTGCATTCGATCGCTACACCGGTAAAGGTTGGGAGATTACTCGTAATAACCAAGTAAAGTTAATGAAGCGTTCTCCTTGGTCTTACAAAATCCTTCTTTCTCTTGGTAATTTCATTGCTCCAACCAAAGAAGTAGTACAAACTTATACAGTTGTATCGGATTTGCCTAATTTAATTCCCGCAATGGCTTATCCCAGAGAAATTTACTTTCCAACACCGACTGTAGCTGTAGATCCTGAAGATTCTTTACGTTCTCCTGTCGGACTATCTGAAGGTTTAACTTATACTGTTGTTTCTGAAGTCCCTTATCGCGATCGCACTACTTTAAGAAAAGCATCCAGTAAGTACCCCGATAAAATCAAAAAGTACTACTTACAAGTTCCGGCAAAAATTTTAGAAAGAGTAAGACTTCGTACTGAAGAAATTTTAGCTAATTACAGTCAGGAACAAATTGGCGAATCAGACCAAACTTTAAACTCAGCGTATGAAAAAGCTCTTTATTTAGCTCAGTATTTAAAGCAGAATTATACAATTCCAGAAAACCCTTTAACTTTTCCTTATTTAGGAGAAGAAGATTTAGTAGAAGCTTTTCTGTTTGAGCACAAAGGTGGTTATCCAGACCATTTTTCCACCGTGCTCACTGTTATGTTACGTTCTATTGGTATTCCAGCCCGGTTAGTTGCAGGTTTTAGCTCTGGAAGTTTTAACCCTTTTACTGGAATGTATGTCGTGCGTAATACTGATGCATATGCAATGACAGAAGTTTACTTTCCTAAATATGGCTGGTTTGCATTTGACCCAATTCCCTTTCATCCTTTAATTCCTCCTTCAATTGAAGACACTGAAACTTTTAGTGTTTTACGTCAGTTTTGGAACTGGGTTGCAAGTTGGTTACCTTCACCAGTCACAGGTTGGCTCAATTATTTATTTGGCATTATATTTGGCACTTTAACTCTTGCTTTGTCTTGGTTTATTAATTTGTTTTACCAAGGATGGCTAGGAGTTCTAACCGCTTCAATTATTACTACGGGAATTACCTTGGTTGGTTGGTTGGGTTGGCATCAATGGTTGTTGTGGCGCAATCAAATTGCTTTGAGAAAACTACCACCCATGGAAAGCTTATACCAAGAAATGTTGCAGTTGATGGCAAAAAAAGGTATCAAAAAGTATTCAGCACAAACTTCTTTAGAGTATGCTCAAACTGTGTCTACATATCATTCACCTGAAAATGCAAAACCTATAGAAGAGATATGTCAGGCTTATGTAAAATGGCGTTATGGTTGCTATTCTGTTGATTTAAAGCAATTACAACAAAAATTGAAACAACTACAGAGAAATTTTGAGGATTCTCCTAAGGAATTTCCAAAAAATAATTAACAGTATGTTTTGTTGCTTTGATATTTTGGAAAAGTGAGACTCCAACTTTAACAGAAAAATATCTGTATTTTATAAATAACAAACTTGTTACTGAGAAGAACCAAAAATTATGCAATCAACTGTGGTGTCATTGATTGCATAAAAATTTTATTAGTTGTTGATTGAGTTTTATTTTGGTGTTTCAATTGGGAAAAATGCTTGAAGGAGCTATTGGATAGATTAAAGTATATTTTGTCACTCATAATCTAATTCAGCATTTCACTTAGGTTTATTCCAATCGAAAGCCTCACCGATGTAAAGTTATAACTAGATGTGAAGTTATAACTAATAGTTTTGCAGTTCTATTTACGGCGAGAACGCTGTTGGCGACGCTGTCTTTGTCTAGAAACAGCTTTGCGTTTTTGTTTCTCTAATGGAGTTTCGAAGTGACGATTTTTTCTCATATCCTGAAAGATTCCGGCACGCGAAACTTTGCGTTTAAATCTACGCAACGCTGAATCTATTCCTTCATTTTCACCTAATACTACTTGCGTCATTCTCGTTAATCCTTGTATTTTTTACCATTCAAAAGCCTAAGCTTTTAAAAATATCACAGCTAAAATCAGACCGAAAAAAATACTTCCAGCAGTATATAGCTTACACTTTAAGCTGCTGGAGTCTCTAGATAAATATTGCTTGAGAAATCTATCTTCTCAAAGCGATGATTATCGCTTATTTTACCCCGCTATAGACCTCCTCTATCTGTAATGAGGTCTTGCTTTATTTACTTTTAAATCGTGTTTCATCCATTCAGCACTATTTAGCGCTTCAATTACTGCATTTTCTTCCTCTTTGAATCCATTTTAGATAAAGGAGAAAAGCCCAGTCTTCTACCCATTTCCCTATCTGTGATAACTTGAACCTGAATCACCTTAGCATGATTTACACATACTTCTTCTAGATCTTCTTTTGTCATCTGATAAGGTAAGTTAACAACATAAATTGACATTCAGTGTGACATTCAGTGTTTCCAATACGGGTTTTTGTAGAGACTTGGATTCGGAGAAACGCTTTCAAAGATTTCAACGATTTACACAACCGAATTTAATCCTTATCGTTCCAGTATATAGCAATTATGGAAAAACTTTGAAACTTTTACTCAAGAGAATGGGGAAAAAGATAAAAAATATACCTTATTACAGGAAATGATAATTGACGGTTCAAAATTCTAATAAATCCTTAAAATTGATGATAATCAGTAATTAAATGAGCAAAAGATTTTGCTTTTACCATACAATTGATAATTTTGTCACTTGCTTGAATTTAGCTGTACTCTTAGGATTAATAATTAAGTAATCTGCTCTAAAATTTTTTCTACCTGTTTGCATAAAATTTGATGACACTTACCATTAGAAGCAATTAATCCACCCCACTGATTAACATCACCAGTGTTGTAAGACAAGTTTGTACCATCAAAGTGTGTAAAAGTTCCTCCAGCTTCACTTAAAATTAGTTCGGGTGCTGCTAAATCCCAATCTTTTGGTGCGGATTTTCCAGAAAGTGAAATATAAATATCGGCTTTTTGTTCAACAATTGCTGCAATTTTACCACCAATACTACCAACCGCTTTCTGATTTTTACAAGGCAAATTTTGTAATAGGTAATTTAATTTTTCATTGCGATGGCTGCGGCTAACTACTAAAGTTAAATCTTCTAAGTTGTTTGTTGTCGAAACACTTAAAGCCTTGGTGTGATTATCTCCGTTTGCACTACGTACTTCAACAAATGAACCATTGCCTGTAATCCCATAGAATAATTTTTGTGTTTCTGGTTGAGCTACTACTGCTAATATCGGACGATTATCTTTTACTAAAGCAATATGAATAGCATATTCACCAGTCTTATCAATAAAATCTCGCGTCCCATCTAATGGATCTATAATCCAAACCCATTCTTTACTATTAGCTGATTGTTGCTTATAAGTTTCCTCACAGATATAACCAAAATCTTTACTTCCTAAAGCTGCTTGTAGTTCCTCTAGAATATATTTACTTGTAGCTGTGTCGGCAATTGTTACAGGTTCATTTTGTTTATAGTTAACCTCTAAATTCTGATTCAGATCGCCACGATAATAACTACGGAGTATATCTGTTGCCCCCCAAGCAATACTACGAGTAATAGTTAAGATTTCCTCTAAAGTTTTCATTAATTTTCCTTCCAGTTAAGAGATTAAGAACCTAGCTAGTAACTTTATCATGAGTATCCAACAGGTGCGAACAATGAGTGTTACCAGTGAATATTCATATTGCATTAATTCTTGCCGATTATTTATGATTTAATTTTTTTGATTTTGTAATTTTTTTGATTTTGCCAACCTTGATGATAAAGTGATGCATATATTTTGCTAAAAGCAGTATTTTGACCTAAACATAGCGTAAGTTCCATATATAAATTATTTGATTTACAAGATTATTTGATTTACCAAATATTGGATTTACTTACTTGTGATTCTGTGAGATAGATTTTTGGTTATGGTATCTGTTGCTTGTAATTATTCATCCAAGAACGCGTACCAAAAAAATTACAAGAATAAGAAGCAATATTTGCTGCTGATTTTAGTGCCGATGTAAAGTTTTCCCTCAAGATAAAATGACAAAATGCACCGTGGAAGATATCTCCGGCTCCCAGTGTATCCACAGCTTTAATTTTAGGTACATCAATTATTCCTGTTTCTCCTCGAGCAAAGTAATGAATTGGTTCTCTTCCTCGAGTTATTGCAATATAAGGTATATTGATTTCCTGAAGATAGGTGAAAACAGCTTGGTGCTCTACTTGGAGCAGCGCTTCCCTATCCCGGCAATTTGGGGGATAAAAATTAGCAGAGCAAATAGCATAATCTACATGAGGTAAAATTTGCTCAAAACCAGCTTTCCAGCTACCACCATCAATTACCACTGGTATATTCTTGGCTTTTGCCATTTCGGCAATATGAAGTCCAACCATCATTTGATGTCCGTCAATTAAGACTATATCAACATCATCCAAAATATTATCTGGGATGCTTTGGCTATTCACTTGAGTTTTGACAGCATTAATCGATACAACAGCACGCTCCCCTGTGCTTTCAGTAACAATAATTGAAGAAACTGGGAGTGAATTATTGTTCTGAGAATCTAGATCGACAATCCCTAGTTTGTTGTTTTCTAAATCACTGCGAACAAGTTGAGTCATTGGATGAGAACCAATTACACCTAAAACGCTACCTCGATCACCCAGGTGATTAAAAGTTACTGCTGCATTCGTAGCAGGTCCTCCCGCTGCAACTGTATAGTCAGTAGCAACAATCTTTTGATTATTCAGAGGAGGGGACTGAGCAAGATAAATCAAATCTAAGGTAACTAAACCGACAAATAACCCATATTTTTTCATTATTCTTCACTTGTCCCTTGTAACTTGTTATTAGTTATTGGTAATTGGTATATACCCCAATGCTTAAGTGGTGACAGTTATAGAGTGACCTGTTCGTAACGCGGGGTGTAAGTACAGAAACGTCAGTGTCTACAGTGTCATGTGTTAATTAGTAATTGATTGCTGAGTGAAATTTTAAATTATTATGCATTCATGGAGATTAAACTAGGAACACTTTATGTTGTCGGTACCCCAATCGGCAATTTGGAAGATATGACTTTTCGGGCGGTACAAGTTCTGCAAAAGGTAGATTTGATTGCCGCTGAGGATACGCGCCACACAGGAAAGCTACTACAACATTTTCAAATCAAAACTCCTCAAATAAGTTATCACGAGCATAACCGTAGCAGTCGTATTCCAGAATTATTAAAACATTTAAATGATGATAAATCCTTGGCTTTGGTTAGCGATGCTGGAATACCTGGAATTTCTGACCCTGGCTATGAACTGATTTCAGCTTGTATCGCAGTTGGAATTCATGTAGTTCCCATTCCCGGTGCTTGCGCTGCGATCGCAGCATTGAGTGCGGCTGGATTATCTACAGACCGATTTGTATTTGAGGGTTTTTTACCAACAAAAAGCAAACAACGACAAAAACTTTTAGAATTTTTGCAAGCAGAAACTCGTACTTTAATTTTTTATGAATCGCCGCACCGCTTGCGAGAAACTTTAGAAGATTTAGCAGCTATTTTTGGAACAACTCGCCATTGTGTATTAGCACGAGAGCTAACTAAATTGTACGAAGAGTTTTGGCGGGGGTCTTTGGGAGAAGCTATCTCTCTATATCAAGCAAAAACACCCCAGGGCGAGTATACTATCCTGCTTGCAGGAACTCCACCAAATAAAACTCAACTTTCAGAAGCACAACTTAAAATAGAATTACAATCTTTGATTGCTCAAGGAGTGTCGCGATCGCAAGCCAGTCGGGAATTAGCTAAACTTACTTCCATACCCCGCCGTCAACTTTACCAATTAGCCTTAGATATTACAATAGTAGAAGAGAACCAAAATTATCTAGGGAAGACTGACGGTTAAAGAGACTCATCTTCTGATTTCGGTTAAAGTGTAAACCAAGCCTTGTGAATTTTTAGCGATTGGGGTATGAATTATATTCTTACCTAGCAATGCTTTAGCACCCTTTCTAGCTTTTTATTTGAATTGAGGGAGTTTTTCCAAGGTAGGTTAATATTACAATTGTCAAAAACAAGAACAAGAGGAAAGACCAAGAATGACCCAAGTGGTTTTAGGAGAAAATGAGGGAATAGATTCAGCATTGCGCCGTTTTAAGCGTCAAGTTTCCAAGGCTGGGATTCTAGCTGATGTTAAGTACCATCGGCACTATGAAACACCACAGGAAAAGCGTAAGCGCAAAGCTGTAGCTGCTAGACGCAAACGTCGTTATAAGTAACCTGCTTTAAATAAATACGAACATGCTGACTAATTTTTAACCAAGTCCAGGCAGGTCTTTTTTTATAATTATAAATATTAATAGAAATTCACCTCACCCCTTTTAGGGGGTGCTGGGTGTTTGCTTTCTGATATGTTTTTTAACTATTTAATTTTGAAGAATTTGATTAATCTTGAGGGATTTGAATAAATTTTGCATTGCAACGATTCATTGCTTTTTCTACACCTTCTTTAAGACAAAGCTCAATACACTCACTGACGAATTGCAATAATTCTGGCAAGATTTGATTTTCGTCAGCAGAAAAACGTCCCAAAACATGGGATACTGTGTGCTTATTATCATTAGAAGTAGAATTAGCAGGTTTTTTTGGTTTGCCAATACCAATACGCAAGCGGGCAAAATTCTGAGTCCCAAGGTGAGAGATGGTACTTTTTATCCCATTGTGTCCTCCAGCAGAACCAGATAGGCGCAAACGAGTTTTACCTATAGGTAAATCGAGATCGTCATAAACCACCAAAACAGATTCTGGGGGGATTTTAAACCAATTCGCGACCGCACCTATCGCTTCTCCCGAGCGATTCATATAGGTTAATGGTTTAAGTAAACGAATTTTTTTATTTCCTAGGACAATACCTTCTCCATATTCCGATTTAAATTTACGATTTTGCGCCAATGGAATTTGCCAAGAACGAGATAAAGCATCTAAAGCAGCAAAACCAATATTGTGGCGTGTTTTATCGTATTTTGGCTCGGGGTTCCCTAATCCGACGATTAACTGGGGAATTAGCAATTCTTTTTTATTAGTTTCACTCACTTCGATCTTTTCATTGCTCATTGATTAATGTCCTGCAGAGGCTAATGTCTCCAACATGCTGGATGTTAATTCAGTAGGGTAATCGCACAAGTGCTAATTCATGGTAATTATGTCAGCAGCAGAAATTTTTTATTAATAATTTATTGTAATAATATTCTCAGTATTGATAACTTATTTTTTGAGACACTAGTCAATAGTAGATTAGCTTTTCATTTTTCGTAGGGTTAGTTTTTGTTGGTAGGACTTACGCAAAATGAATGTATTTCCGTCATTATGTTAGTGCAACGCTTCCGGAAGGAAAAGCGACAGCGAAGTATATGTCCTTTGGACACGCTATGCTTTCGTTGCGTAATTCCTGGTTGGTTTTTGGTTAGTTTTTAAAATAACGTTTTTAAAATAACTAAGAGGGAACCACAAAAACTCTTTAGGGTTCCCTCAGTCATACAAGTAATTTCTAATGAAGTTGGAGAAGTTCGGCTGATTTTCTTAAAATAACAAAAGAGTAAATAATTACTCGTTTGTGTATGAGAAATTCACTATTTCCATTACAAAATTAGGCGTCAGCAGATTCTACCAGACCGTAAAAGATGCCTTGAATTTTGACTTCCTTAGGATCGCCAGCTCCCAAATCTGTGTCAGAAGGCTGTTCGCTGATAAAGGTACCAGCAATTTCGCCAGTGTCGCTATCTACTTTAGAGATTGACAGAGACATTTTTCCATTGAGAACTTCAGTACGCTTCACGTTTGCACGAATTAATTCTTCATCATCTGCTTGGGCAGGAAGAGCTACTGCATTATCATAACCAGTGGCAAGACCACGACCTTTGGGATCGAGGAAAGTTGCACCACGATATGAAGGAACTCGGAAAGTACCTTTAAAATCAGTTGAGGTATTGATGCTAGTTAATCCAGGTTGTGACTGACCTGTAAAACCTTTAACTGTAAAGAGGAAAGGTATACTCTCACCACCAGGGAGTTTTACAGTAGTCGCTTGAAAATCAAAACCTTCTTTTTCTTCAAAAGTCAGACTACCATCGGAGTTTATGATTAAATCCCCTTGAATTTGATCCAAACTAGAAGTTTTACGGGTTAATAATTTACCAGCTACAAATTCAGCCTCTTGGCGTTTGTTTGCTGGCTCTTCTTTAACAAAGTAATTTGTTGGTTGTAAACAAAGTTCTTTAATCTTATAAGATTTGCTTGGATCTATGGGAATTGAGCCCCGACTAGTTTCTGATAGTTTGGGACATATGTTTGCTAAGCCGGTACCTCTGATTTGGTCATAGCTTAATACATCGTTACTCCCAGTTGTTGGACCCTCGCTACAAGCAGTAAGAAATCCCAGACATAAAGCTAAGACAGCAACAATTAAAGTGCGAAACCTCATGGTCAACCTCAATGTCAAAAATTAATATCTAAGTTGTCAAATTACTCTGCTAAACATACTCAAACGTATCATGTTTATCCTTAGCAGGGCGTTATACCCAATTTTTATGGTTATTTAAGCCAGATCATACGATTTTTTTTAACCCAAAATCAAAACATTACGCCACTATTCGAGAAAGTAATATTGCTTTTGGTTGAATAATCATGGATGTGCTAATTTTTAGCTTAATACTCAAGTGACTCTAAAATAATACTAATTTATGGGTGTATAGAGATTTTTCACTTATGAATTTGTTGGCAGTTATATTGTTAAGTTTTAAAACTTAAGACTAAACTTGATTGCTTTATCTTATATATAAAATATTCAAGTACTAAGTAATTGTATTTAAAGTTACTTAGTAAAGCTACTTACTTCCAAACTTAATTTGTATCTTCATCTGTTGAAGGTTAATACTCCTAAGCGGCAGAATATTATCCAATTAATTAAGAGTAAGTAAGAGGATGGGAATAAATATTTATATTGTGATTATTATTGCATTTGCTTTGTAGTGAGATTACTTATTTAGATTTGCAATTTGAATTTATTATTTGAGAAGTTTATTAGCTATATATAAGTCAAATTCTAATCATATAAGTGTTTCTTTTATTTAGAATTGTATTGTAAACATTAGCAAGTATCTGTTGAAAATGATACTTTTAATTGTTGCTCCTGGTAGAAAATTAAAAGTAAATTTTTTTATTTATTAATTGGGTAATTGGGATTTTATATCTTTACAGAAGCTCTCTATTTATGGGAAAGCTTGCGTAAGTTCTGACATAATAACGCAAATGAGTAAAATTTTATGAATTAAATTGACAGGAATACAGCTATGTATATAGATAAGAGTTTTGAACGCGAGAATTTACCTCAAAAACTGCAAGAAATAACCTCTGCTATTAGTGATGCAGTTGAATTTTGTCAAGGAGATAGTATCGCGCTTTTGAGCTTGTTGCGAAAGTTAGAAATGTTACATCGTGAAGTTTGTGATGGAGCATTTCAGCAGAGTTTACCTGATAACCGTCACGCACTTTATGCATTGCTGCGTGAAATTGAATCTGAGGGCGGATGGCCTTATATTGAACGGATGAGACTACAAGATTTATTATCTAATTTGGAAGCAGGGTCTTTGGAGTAAAACGATAAAGCTAAGCTAATTTTTTTAAGTAATATTACTTGTTTACGCCTTCACAAAGATTGCGATCGCTGTTAGCAACATTGTGGTTGTAGCTCAGGTAATTACTTACCCAGTTACAACCATGTACTAGTAAATAATCCAAATCTAAATTCCAGAGAATGATGTTGCGATCATGACTTGCTGATGCCAATATATTTCCACCGGGGCTGAATTTTACACTTAAAACTCGACCTTGGTGACCATTGAGGGTTTTAATCAGTTTTCCGTTCAGACTCCAAAGTTTTACGGTATTGTCAAAACTTGCAGCTGCTATAATTTTGCCATCTGGGCTAAAGTTAACAGCATTTACGCTATCGCTGTAACCTTTGAGTAATTTTTTTGATAAAGTACCATCTCTTCGCCATAGTCCAATGGTGTTGTCCCAGCTTGCGGAAACTAGTAAATTGTCGGTAGGGCTAAAGCTTGCACTGAGTACCCAACTATGGTGAGGAAAAGTTTTTAATAATTTACCGTCGCGCCGCCAAATTTTGACTGTTTGATCGTCACTAGCAGAGGCGAAAACTTTACCATCTGAACTAAAACTGACCTCATTGACTCTGCCTTTGTGTTCTTTGAGAGTTGAAAGTAATTTACCTTCCATACTCCAAAGTTTAATTGTTTTATCTTTACTTGCTGATGCAATTAATTTACCATCAGGGCTGAAACTAACGCTAGTGACATCGTCGCGATGTCCTACTAAGGTTTTGATTAGAGAACCGTTACTTTGCCAAATTTTAACTGTGTTGTCATAACTTCCGGAGGCGAGAATTTTTCCACTTGGATGAAAGCTAACACTTTTAACTGAACCTTTGTGTCCTTTTAAAGTCTTATAAAGTTTGATTTTTAATTGCTTCTTATCGTGCAATACCTCCCACATCTTGACCGTATGATCTCGACTAGCAGATGCGAGCATATTTCCATTGGGACTCCAGGACAGATTCAAAACTCGATCTTGATGACTTTCCAGAATTGGTAATTTCGATGAAGTCAAACTCCACAATTTTAAGCTTTTATCTAAACTTCCAGAAGCTAATACCTTGCCATCTGGACTTAAAGATAAACTAGTAACGGTGTCGCCATGACCCTTAAAAGTTTTTAGTAATTTACCGTTTGTAACATCCCAAAACTTGATAACATTTTCATCACCTCCTGAAATCAAATTTTGGCTGTCAGAAGTAAATTGAAGGCTAAAAATTGTATCAAGCTCATTCAAGCTTTGGTAAAAAATAAATTCACTGTTTTGGCGATCGCTTTCTTTGTGCCAAACTAGGATCTTACGATCTCGACCTACGGTAGCAAGGAATTTACTATTAGGGCTAAAAGTAACAAATGTTGCACCATTTTGGTGTTTCGATAAAGTTTTCAGTAAATTACCATTAAGTTGCCAGATTTTTACCGTTCCATCCTGGCTTGCTGAGGCAATTAATTTACCATCAGGACTAAAAGTTACCCAATTGACCCATCCTTGATGTCCTGTCAGAGTTTTAATTAATTTACCGTCACTTTGCCAAAGTTTGATGGTGCCATCTTTACTTCCAGAAGCTAATATTTTGCCATCAGGACTAAAATTTACACTGTAAACCCAATCTTTATGTCCTTTGAGAATTTTGTGGGGTATGGGATGAAATTTATTACTTGTTTTGTCTAACTTCCAGAGCTTAACTATCTTATCCAGGCTAGCAGAAGCAAGAAGACTCCCATCCGGACTAAAACTAACACTGGTAACGCTATCGCTATGGCTCTTAAGAGTTTGCTTAAGAAAACCATTAGGATGCCAAATTTTGATACTTTTATCCCTACTTCCAGATGCGATTAGTTGACCATTCGGGCTAAAACTCAGACCCCAAACGACGTCCTTGTGGGCTTCCAAGCGGTTAAGTTCAGTTACACCATGTACTGCTTGTTGTAGGGCTACTACTACCCGCATCCGAGTATCTGCTTGTACTCCTGAAGACTGTTTGAGTTCCCGCCAAGCTCGTAAACTTTCTAAGAGTGCATCAAATTCTTTATTGTTGGTAAATAAGGCTTCACTGGCAATAGTTGAAGCAGTGATTTTTAAATTGGTTTCGCTACGTCTTAAATTACTTTCACTAAGTTCGGCACGACTCCTTTGGCGATCGGCTTGGAACCATAGCCCACCAATACTTCCGAGCATTGCTGCTAATACCATTCCAACTATACGTGCTTCCCGCAGTCGGGTTCGCAAAACTGAATTCAAGCGGTCTTGGGATAGTTTATGTGCTAATTCTGCTTTAGTTTTTTCAAATTTAATTTTTTCCAGCTCGGCACTGATATGATGATTATTTTTTTGTCGAATGGGGGCTACTAAATAATCGTGAACTAATTGATAGCGATTGCATACGTAGAGCTTGCGCTTATCGCTTAATTCGGCAGGGAATTGTAATATCAAGCCACTACCAACGAGTATTTCTAAAATTAATTCTAAACTAGCAGGGGATACCATCAATCTTTCTGTATTGATGTTATTTTCTGTCTTGATATAATCTTCGTCATTTGAATAGCTAAATTCTATTTCTCCAGTAGAATTTAAACTTTCCCATTCTCCTCCTAGTTCTAGTTCACGTTCAAATTCCTGTAATAAAGCACTTATGAGTTCTGTTTTGGTTTTTAAGGGTCGCGTACCTTTTTCGTCAGTGAGTTCAAACAATAATTGCCAACTCAATTGTTCGTTTTCCTGACCGCAATCTTTAATAACTTCCTCTAACCAACATTCCACCAATTTTGCCGAACCACCAGATTTTTTGTACTCTTCGATAGTTGTAATATTGTCAGCTTGAAGTTGAGCCCCTACTATTTGTAATTCAATTGGATGTACTTGTGAGTCATCACTAGCTAATTCTCCAACTAACTCTGCAATCAATTCATCGCTAATTTCATAATGGGAACGCTGGGTTAAACTATGAATAATTTCAACTGCATCGTTTGGGGAAAATTTACCAATATAATAACGAATATCTTTATCGAGAATATTTTGATTAATTACTCTTAAATCAAAGTTTTTTTGGTCTATATTTCTATAATTACTATAGCGTTCAAATTCTAACAAATAATGTAAATAATCCTCCCGTAAAGAGAGTATTATTTTAACAAATGGAACATTTAAACATTTTCCAAAAAAATCATAAAACTCACTTATTTGATGACTATTATTGCAAACAAAAAATAATTCTTCAAACTGGTCAAAAATCAGAATAATTATATAACTTTTATCTGCCAATAACCGAATTTTATTGATTACATTTTCAGGACTAATATTTAGACTAAAACCAAAATCAACTGTAATATCTGTCTGGGCGATAGCTCGGTCTAAATTTTGGGAAATAACTTTTAACCAATCGGTGTAAACTGATATGATAATTGATAAAGGTTGACGTTCGCCGATGATTTTTTGCTGAAGTGCAGGTAATAATCCAGCTTTCAGAGTTGAACTTTTACCAACACCGCTAGGACCATGAATAATACTCAGCTTGCGATCAGCACGAGTAATTCTTTCAATAAGTCGATTAATATCTTGTAGTCTACCTGATGCGGTAATTTCCGGGGCGACTTCTTCTAAAGGAAAATCTATCTGTTGTAATGGTAAAACTGGATTGATTCGGTAGCGTCGTGGTTGTAATTGACTCGCACCAATAAAAGCCCGAAAACCATACTGATGCTCGATTTGTATTTTTTCTTGTTTGAGTTTAAAAGCTTGTAGATAATCATGACGCTGCAAAAAATAGAGCGATCGCAACTCTTCAATGATTTCTAAATAAAGTGCTGGCTCGTATTGCAATTCACAAACTACTTTTGCCCATTCCAGGTTATTTATTGCTTCTTCCCACTCACCTAAATGTCTTTGAGTACGTCCCAACAGCAAAAGATACCAACTTTTTTGTTGCCGCGATACTTTAGAAGCCAACTCTGAATGGGAAATTGCTGTATTTACAAATTCGTAAGCTTCCGTCCAACTAGACTCGGAAGCTGCAGTTGCTCCAAGAAAACCATAATCTTGAGCTAGTTGTGCTTCATTACCGTGAATTTTGTGCAACTCTAAAGCTTTTTGAGCGAGTATTTTTAATTCTTCCCATGCTTCTAAGCGTTGCAAAGTTTCACAGACAGGAATAATAAATTTAGCAATTAATTGTGGTTTTTTTGCTCTTTCTAAAACTTCTAAACATTTACGAAACCAAACAAGTGCTTTTTGTCCATAACTTTGATTGAGACCGGGACGTAAATCAGCCATCCGGCGATAACATAATCCCAGATGAAATAGAACTACTGCTAAGCGCCCAGAAGAAAAAGAAGAGTTTAAGTTCAAGGAGTTTGTTTCTTCTTGATTTAATAAGATAGCTTCTTCATCAACTCGTGACTGCCAAAAATCTAAACTGTGTTGATAATGAATTAAAGCATTATCAATTTGGTCGTTGACATATTTATCTCGTCCTAAAACAAATTCTAAATTAGCTGACAACTCTGGTTCTAAATTCACTCCATATAAGCGGAGTAAATCGTTACGAGCTGATTCAATTTCCCGGCGATGTTGGGAATTAGGAGCTAAATCTAATGCTGCATTGGATAAAAATTCTTCTGCACCTGCAGCTAAGATTGTATCTAATAAACATTCTGTCTCATGTCGAACTAAGGCGATAGAATCCTCTTGAGAAATTTCAAACTTGATAGTAGTTGCAGCCCAGCTTTTAAAATCGGGAGCTAGTCGTGATAATAAAGTTGCGACTTCATCCTGTAACCACAATATAACTGGAAAAGGAAAAGTGTCGGCATAGATATCCCGAGCTTGATTAATACTAGTCAATAGGTCTTCTAACGCTAGATTAGATTCCAATCCAAAAACTATTACTGATGTTGGCAAAGAATCTGAAGCAACAGCTGGATTATCTAAAAATAATTCTGAAATAATTACTTTATGTAAAGTTTTTGCAGAAGGTGGAAGTAGAATTTCTCTTAAATAAATATCCTTCGTTGCATTACGAATATTTTCTATCACCTGTTCGCGTAATTGCTGATAATTACAGCGCACCAAAATTAGTGTAAATTGACCTCGAGAAAGTTCAATTGCTCGAATAAGTCTTTGTAGAGAATGCTTATTTTGATTTACGCTTGTTTGTGCTATTTGCCACTTGTCCATAACTGAAAAAAGGGCTAAGTCAGAAGTCAGGAATTAGGAATTAGAAATTAGGAATTAGGAATTAAGAATTAGAAGTCATGAGTTGGGAGTTAAAATTCAAAATTTAGAACCCAGAATGCAGAGGAAAAATCAGGACTGGGTTACACTTAGCAAACGATCTTGTTGCCAAGAAATTACTTTATCCGATTCCGCAAGTGCTGGACTAATTCCAAACCATCGTCCTTGGGGGTCGCGGTATTCAAAGACAAACATACTCCTCAATAATCTTTGATATTCAGTTTCACCTCGAACTGTTTGCTGTTCAACAACTTGAAATAGGAGTTCCCACTCTTGCTCATCGATCGCTAGTAGTAAATCATCGCGATAGTCTTTGATTACTGCTTCCAAACATACTTGAGAAAAAGGTGGATCTTGTCTTTGTAAACAACTGTAAAGTAAGCCTAGTAAATTACGAATATGACCACCACTAACCCGACACAAACGATCTAAGGTATCCGAACTATCAAATAATTCTGTAATTAAAGACAATCTCCCATTCCAAGGAATATCTGGAAAAGCCCTTGCTAATACTAACTGACGCAAAAGAGACATTCCTGGCTCGTAATCACAACCAGATCTTTGACGTACTCTAACCATTGGTAATACTTTTGGCGCTATTCCTCCTCCAAGGCGATTTTTTAAAGTTTGGTATTCGTTAGAAAAAATCAATGCCAAAGGAATTGTATAAACCACATGACAATTTAAGCGACGTAATTGTTCACCTCTATCAATGAACAAATATTCTGGTTGCGATCGCCCCGAAGGTACTGGACGCATATCCACTCGATCCAAGTTATCAACAATTACAACTAATCCTTTGCGTCCTTTCGTTTTGAGTTGCTTAATAGCTTTATCTAATACTTCTTCATTAATTGCTTGCAAAATACTATTGGTTCGAGGTTCGAGATATTGTCGTAAATGAGTACGTAAATGTGGACTATCCTTTGTTTTTGCAGTGATTTTAGCAATTCCAATAGAAAGTTCAGCTTCGGAAAGTTCAATGGAATTATGGAGAAAATCTCCAATTTCTTTAAATAAGCTACTAAAATAGCCTGCTGTAATTTTGATCCCAATAGCTTCTAAACTAACGCTGACTTGACGGGCAACACTTAGTAAAATATCACTTACATCAATATCTGCCATATCTAAATCTTGGCTAGACTCAAAGTAAACTACGTGGAAACCCGCATCTTCTAATTCAGTCTTGAGTCGCTGTAGTTCAGTAGATTTACCACAACCAATATGTCCTGTAAATAATTGACAAGTTGGCTCATCTGGAGATATTCGAGTAATTGTCCGTTGTAACTCCTCAACGATTTTGCAACCTCGAACGCCGGAAAAATCTATGTAGTATTGCCGGTCAGCAGCATTACCCATAACCAGTGTTTTACTTGGATTACAGGCCTTAAAAAAACGTAATAAGTTAAGTGTATGTCTCATGTAGATGCAATAATCACTTATAATCAATTTATGAG
>JAAUYD010092408.1_pt1 | contig 18366 bp, 11 predicted proteins | sample 7278101 | NCBI WGS metagenome assembly JAAUYD01 (sample SAMN14350128, study PRJNA611818) | marine sediment metagenome | isolation source: surface marine sediment (0.6m) | place: French Polynesia: Moorea | collected 2018-08
GGACGACGCGTTCGTGACCGCGCTGATCGCGTTCAACGTCGGCGTCGAACTGGGGCAGCTGGCGGTGATACTCGCCGCCTATCTGGCGGTCGGCTGGTGGTTCGGTGACAAACCCTACTACCGCCACGTGGTCGTGATCCCGGCGTCGCTGGTGATCAGCGCAGTCGGCCTGTACTGGGCCTTCGAACGCGTCAGCCTTTTTAGCTGACCTGCCTGTCACCGGCGCCGGGCGGCGGCAGCGCGACAAGGCCTCGATTCGGAACTGCTTGCCATCAGCTTCGGCGAACGACCCCATATCGCAGTAGGCGCCCGGCGCTCTTGCATGCGGATTCCTGCGGTTCGTCGCCCGCTGCGGCCGGGCTGTCGCTCGAGGCATGGTTGCAGGTGTAACGCTTGCGCCAAGCCGGCGCCGCAACGGCGGCGAAAGCCGCGGGACGTGCGATGGCCCATGCAACGGGCCGGCTACGACGCGGCCTGCCTGGCGAGGCTCGGCAGCAGCTCGTCCATCAGCAGCGGTGGCGAGATGCCGAAGCCCTGGGCGAGGTCGACACCGATCTCGCGCACCAGATCGAGGGTCGGCTGGTCCTTGACGTACTCGGCGATGGTCTTCTTGCCGAGGAAGTGGCCGATGTCGTTGATCGACTTGACCACGGCATAGTCCTCGCGGTCGGTCGCGATGTCGCGCACGAACACACCGTCGATCTTGAGCCAGTCGACCGGCAGCTCCTTCAGGTACGAGTACGACGCCAGGCCGCTGCCGAAGTCGTCGAGTGCGACCTTGCAACCGAGTCGTTTCAGTTCCTGGATGATACCGGCCGTGCCGCTCAGGCTGGCCACCGCCGCGGTCTCGGTGACCTCGAAACTGATCCAGTCCGGATCGATCGCGGTGCGCGCGAACTGTTGGCGGACGAAGTCGACGAACGCCGGGTCGCTGGCGGTCTGCCCCGACAGATTGACCGCGAAACCGTGCAGCTGCGGCATCTGCTCGCGGTGCGCGGAGATCCAGTCGAACACCGATTTGGTCACCCAGCGGTCGACCGCGCGCATGCGCTTGTAGCGCTCCGCGGCCTCGATGAACTCGGCAATCGGCAGCGCCTCGCGCGAACCGTCGGCGACACCCAGCAGCACCTCGTAGTGCGGCGCGACGCCTTCGCCCGGTCGGACCGGCACGATCGGCTGGCAACGCAGGCGCAGCTCGCCGTCGACCAGGGCCTCATCGACGCGCGCGACCCACTTCACCGAGTCGCGCTGGCGGACGATCTCGGGGTCGTCGTCGCGGTACAGGTGGACCTGGTCACCGCCGCCGGCCTTGGCGACCGCCAGGGCCTGTTCGGCGGCCTGGATGGCGTCACCGGGTCCGTCGGCGGCCGCGCCGAGCATGGCGACACCGACCGAGATCGTCAACGCCATCGAGCGGCTGTCCCAGTCGAACGGCATGCGCCGTGCGGCACTGGTCAGGTCCTCGGCCCAACGGGTCGCCGCGTCGGCCGTCGCGCCGGCCGCCAGCACCGCGAAGCGGTCGGCACCGAGGTGGGCCAGCGTCATGCCGTCGCCGAGGCGTTGCAGCAGCGCCGACACCGCGACCAGCAACCGATCGCCGGTGGCGTAGCCGTGCAGGTCGTTGATCAGCTTGAACTGGTCGATATCGACCCACAGCAGCGCACCGGCAGGCGCGTCGCCGCCAGTCTGCACGGCCTTGTCGAGTGCCGCATGGAACTGCCGGCGGTTCATCAGCCCGGTCAGCGAATCGTGCGACGCGAGGTGGCTCAGGCGCGCCTCCATGGCCTCGAGCATCTGGCCGACGGCGCGGTCACTGAGCGGCGTGCCATCGACCGGATCGAGGCGAATGTCGCGCTGGTGGATGCCGATCGCGAGATCCAGCAGGGCGATGTCACGGACCCGGATGCCGCGGTGATCGACCAGCGTGAACAGCTCGCGGTCGCCGCGGATCCACGCCACGCGCAGCACCCGGTCACCGTCGCTGGCATCGACGAAACGTACGCGGTCGCCGAGGCGCAGGCCGGCACAGGTCGCCAGCGCCTGCGTCCACGCCGCCTCCGGTATCTGCGCGGGGCGCTGCGCGGCGCCGCTGCTGTCCAGATCATCGCCGAGCGCAGCCATCGCGACGAGCTCGACGTCGGCGCCGCCCACCAGCTGGTCGCGCAGGCGGCCCTCGACGGCGGTGCGGCGGAACGGGTCGAATGCCGCGGTCTCGAGCTCGGCGCCGATCCGCGTCAGCAGCTCCGCGCGATCGGCAACGACCGGCCGCTCGTCGACCGCGTCACCGTCGAGGTGGGCGATCACACTGTCGAGCAGCGCGAACTGCTGCGCGTACGCGGCCGGCTGCACCGAGCTGTTCAGCCATGCCAGCTCGAGCACCGAGCGCCAGCCGACATCGATGAGCTCGGGCACGACGGCCGGCACGCGGCGACCGGCATAGCGCCTGTCGAGTTCGCGGATCACGGCCTCGCGCGCGCGGCGCACGCGGTCGCGCCCCTCGCTGGCCTCGACGACGCGCTCGACATTGCGCTGGTAGTGGTCGCTCTGTTCGCGGGTCAGCGTCGCGATGTCGTCGGCGACGCGGCCGAGCAGCCGCGCGTCGGCGTCGCCGTCCTGCAGCGGCGCCAGCAGCGCATTGACCTGCTGGCGCAGCGCATCGTCGTCGATGCCGCTCTCCGGCGTCGGCCGGAACAGCTGCAGGTGGCCGAGCGCATCGACGATCGTGTGCAGCGGGTTGTCGTGGCCCTGGAAGAAGGCCGGATCGGCGACCGCCTCGGCGACCACCGGCGCATCGATCATCTGCAGCCATTCGCCCATCGCCTGGCTGTTGTCACTGCCGAGCGCGAGGTTGCGCAGCAGGTCGCGCGCCTGGTCCTCGCGCACCCTGCGATCGCGCGCGACCAGCGCCTCGAGGGCGCGCGCATCGACGGTGACCAGGTTGGCATCGGCCTGGACGGTCGCATCGCCGGCGTCCGCGCTGCCGGCCGGCACCGTCTCGGCAAGCGACGATGGCGCCGACGCGGCCGCGGCCTGGCGCTGCTGCGCGTCATGCACGGCGGGGTGCGTTGACAGCTTGGCGACGCCGGCCGCGTCGAGCACGCCATCGAGCTCCGCATAAAACGGGCCGAGGCGATCGTCGAGCACGCGCACGCAGCGCCCGAACAGGAAGCGGCGCGTCACCGCGCCGAGTTCGAGCTGTTCGGCGACCGCCTTCAACGCATCGGTGAAGTGCTTCGGTTCGAACGGCACGACCAGACGATCCGCGGCGTCCTGGCTGCGCAGCGACGCTAGGCGCGCACCGATTATCGCCAGCTGTTCGGCAAAGTGACCCTCGAGATGGGTCGCCGCCCGCGACGCCTCGAGCCAGCGTTCGAACTCGTCGTTGTCGACCAGGCTCATCTCGCCGTCGGCACCGGCATCGGGCCGGTCGACGGCCGCGTCCTGCACCGGGTTCAGCGCCTTGGCCATGACCTCGCGGATCAACAGGTCGCGTTTCGCCAGGTCCTCGAGCGCGGCCAGATCGCCGAACACCTGTTGGCGGTCGGCGTCCGACGACACACGGTCGACACCGTCGAGCAGGTCGTCGAGGGTCGCCGCGAGCAGCTCGCGCAGGATCGCCGGTAGCGTACCCTGCGCGACGTGGCGCATCTTCGCCAGGCAGCGCCCCTCGCCCTGCGGGTTCGGCTGTCGGTCGTGCGGCGGCGCCGCGCCGGCCAGGCGATCGTGCTCCTGCAGCGCGTCGACGATGACCGCCGACGGCTTGGCGAACGCGATGCCGAGGTAGTTGTCCTGCAGCCAGCGGACGGTGGCCGGGATCGTGACCGCACGCCGGCCGCCGTTGGTCGCGAGCTGGATCGACAACGCGATCGCCTGGCCGGTGACGAACACGGCCTGGGCGCTGCCGCCGTCGCGCAGCGCGATCAGCATGCCGCCGCTGCAGTAGTCGCGCACCTGGCAGGCATGACTGTCATGCCCTTCCGCACCGATGCGACCGGCAAGCTCGATCTTGTAGCGCGGGTAGCGGCGGCGCTCGCTGTGCAGCGTCATGCAATTGGCCCGGTGATGGTTGCGTCCACGAACATCCGACAGCCCGTGCCAGCGCGTGGCACGCGGCTGCCGTATCTACCGGTTTATCGGCGTTCGGCCGCGGATTCTTGAACCGGCCGGCGAAGCGGATTCCCGGGTCCCACGCGGCACTGCGGCGCGCGGTCTGCGGCCCGCAGCGCGCGGCGCTCGCCGCGGCCGACGCGGCGCACGGCGACAGCGGGTCTGCGCCGGTCGTCGCGCGGCACCAGACCGCATCCGGCAACCTCGACCCGCGCCGCGCAGACCACGGCCATGCCCATCGATACCGGCGTCGGGCGGGCCCGGCGCGACCTCGCGGATCGCCTCGAGGGGACCGAACCCCCGCCGGCGGCTCGTCCGCTGCCGTCCGGCGCCGTCCGGGCGGATCGGCGGGTATTACCGGCAACAGCGACGGCAGCGCCGAGCGCGCGGCCGCCGTTAGGCTCGGCATTGGTCCCGGCGCGGCGTGCGCCGCCGCTCGCGGCCGGTGACCGGGGCGGGCGCCGCTCCGAGTCGCCGCGGCGCCGGCTCAGCGAAAGCGGACCGGCGGCGGCCGCTCGCCGAGCCCAGTGCTGTAGTCGACGACCTCGCGCGCCAGCGCCGCACCGTGTTCGCGCGCCGCGTCCGGCGCTTCGCTCTCGCCGGCGGGCGCGGCGCCGCCGCGCTGCAGGTGCAGCGTCTGGGTCGGGAACGCGTAGTCGACGCCGAGCCGCTCGGCGAGGCGCAGGCAGTCGACGAGGAAACGGTGACGCTCGCGCAGCTCGGTGCTCCAGTCCGGGGTCTCCCAGAACACGTAGACCAGGATCTCGAGCGCCGAGTCGCCGAGGCCGTTGAGGTAGACGTGGTAGTAGTCCCTGCGCATGTACGGGTGCTGGCGAACGATCTCGCGGACGCCCTCGCAGAATGCCTCGATGCGGTCCGGCGGCGTCGCGTAGGCGATCGTGAACTTGGTCGACAGGCGGCGGAAGCGGCGCTCGCCCATGTTGTCGACGTTGGCGGTGATGAAGTGCGAATTGGGCACCGTGACCACCGAGTTGTAGAAGGTGCGGATGCGCGTGCTGCGGAAGCCGAGCGCCTCGACCGTGCCCTCCTGGTCGCCGACCTTGATCCAGTCGCCAACCGTGAACGTCCGGTCCATCAGTACCGTGATCGAGCCGAACAGGTTCTGCACCATGTCCTTGGCGGCCAGCGCGAAGGCCAGGCCGCCGAGACCGAGACCGGCGATCAGGCCGGTCACGTCGATGTTGAGGTTGTCGGCGACGAAGATCAGGCCGACCACGGTGACGAAGATCTTCAGCGTGCGCGTGATCAGCGGCGCGAGCACGTCGTCGACCTTGTTGTCGGTCAGCTGCGCGCGACGGTGCAGCCCGGCCGACACCAGGTCGACGAGGCGGTACGCGGTCCAGACACCAGCCGCGCTGGCGAGGAACTTGACCGCGACCAGCAACACCAGCAGCGCGCGCTCGGGCAGGCCGAGCAGGTTGATGCCGACCCACCACACCGCGGCCATCGCGACCAGGCCGAGCGGACGCAGCATCTTGTCGGAGACGTCGCGGAACGCACCGTCGCCGCTGCGTTGGCGCCAGCCGCGCATGAACAGTCGCAACACCAGGCTGACGACCATGTCGACGACGACGCCGACCGCGGCGATCAGCAGCAGGCCGAGCCAGTGCCAGGTCTCGAGCAGGAACAGCGGCTGCTTCAGACTGTCGGGCAGCTGCGCGCGGATGCGCAGGTGGAACGGCAGGTGCGCCGCATCCTCGTCGTCACCGACGACGCGCGCCCGGTCGGCCAGCTCGTCGTGCAGCGCCGGCAGGCGCGCCAGCGTGTCGCGATCGAACTGCCAGCGTCCGTCGGCCTGGCGGGCAATGCGCACGACGCCGCTGGCGTAGCGGTGGAACACCCACGGCCTGCCGCTGTCGCGCGCCGGGACGGTGTCGAGGTCGACCAGGCGCGTGCGATCCATGACGTCTAGCAGCATCCAGGCGAGGTCGGTGCCGCGCTCGCGGCGCACCAGCGCGTTGACGTCGTCGAGATCGAGTGTTGCGATCGCGTCGTCGATGCGCGCCGGGTCACCGCGCTTGATGTCGTTCATCGCGCTGAGGAAGGTCGCCATCGTCGCGCGCGGCGATGCCAGTGCAGCCGGCGGCGGTTCGGGCGGCACCGCGGCCGTGGTCTCGGCGTCGGCCGCCGAAACAGCGAGCGGCGTCAGCAACATCAGGATCAGCGCGAACAGGCAGGTCGAACGGCGTAGACGCATGCGGCCCCCGGGGTTGTGCGGCAGTGCGAGGCGAGGTCCGGATTCTACGGCAGCGCGCCGCGCAGCGGCAGCGCCGTGGGTGGTGGCGGCAGTTGACGACGCGCCGCGCCGCGCTGAGACTGTCGACCGACAGCGCTACGACAACGCGCGCTCGCGACGCCCTGGAACTGCAGACTTGGAAGCTATCGACGCCCTGACGTGGCAAGGCTGGTTCAGCCTCGGTGTGGTGGCCGCGAGCTTCGCGCTGTTCGCGTTCTCGCGCTATGCGCCGGACATCATCACGTCGGCGGCGCTGACCCTGCTGCTGGTCGCCGGCGTCGTGTCGCCGGCCGACGGTCTCGCCGGCTTCGCCAACGAGGGCATGCTGACGGTCGCGGTGCTGTACGTCGTCGTCACCGGCCTGACCGAGACCGGCGCCGTCGCATGGCTGGTGCAGTCGCTGCTCGGTCGACCGCGCTCGCCGACCGCGGCGCGCCTGCGCCTGATGGCCCCGGTCGCGGCGCTCAGTGCGTTCGTCAACAACACCCCGGTGGTCGCGGTGTTCCTGCCGGCGGTCAAGGACTGGGCAAGGCGCCACCGCCTCGAGCTGTCACGGCTGATGATCCCGCTGAGCTTCGCCAGCATCGCCGGCGGCACCTGCACGCTGATCGGAACCAGCACCAACCTCGTCGTCAACGGCCTGTATACCGCCAGCGGCGGCCCCGGCATCGGCTTCTTCGAGCTCGCCTGGGTCGGTATTCCGGTGGTCGTCGTCGTGTTCGTGTTCCTGCTCACAGCCGGCCACTGGCTGCTGCCGTCGCGCACGTCGGCGGCGGATCGCAACCGCGACGTGCGCCAGTACACGGCCGAGATGCTGGTGCCCGACGCCAGCCCGCTGATCGGCCAGACGATCGAGCAGGCCGGCCTGCGCCAGCTGCCCGGCCTGTTCCTGGTCGAGATCGACCGCGACGGCCAGATCCTGCCGGCGGTCGCGTCGAGCGAGATCCTGCGCGCCGGCGACCGCCTGGTGTTTGCCGGCATCATCGACTCGGTGCTCGACCTGCAGCGCACCCGCGGCCTGCTGCCCGCGACCGACCAGGTGTTCAAGCTCGGCGGCGCGCGCGAGGGCCGCTGCTTCGTCGAGGCGGTGCTGTCCGACAGCAGCCCGATGGTCGGCTACACGGTGCGCGAGGGCCGCTTTCGCACCCGCTACAACGCCGTGATCATCGCGGTAAACCGCAACGGCGTGCGCCTGCCCGGCAAGATCGGCGAGATCGTGCTGCGCGCCGGCGACACGCTGCTGCTCGAGAGCCGACCGTCGTTCGTCGAGCAGCAGCGCAACTCGCGCGACTTCCTGCTGGTCAGCCAGCTCGGCGACAGCCACCCGCTCAACCACCAGCGCGCACCGCTCGCCGTGGCCATCGTGCTGGCGATGGTGGTGACCGTGACGTCGGGGCTGCTCAGCATGCTCGAAGGCGCGCTGCTGGCCGCCGGCATGATGCTGTTGACCGGCTGCACCGACGGTGCAACCGCGCGCCGGGCGCCCGACTGGCAGGTGCTGGTCGTCATCGCGACGTCGTTCGGCATCGGCGCCGCATTGCAGGACAGCGGCGCCGCGGCGCTGCTCGCCGGCGGCCTGATCGGCATGGCCGAGCAGAGTCCGCACGTCGCGCTGGCGCTGGTGTTCGTCGCGACCTCGCTGCTGACGTCGTTCGCGACCAACAACGTCGCCGCGGTGCTGGTGTTCCCGATCTGCCTGCAGACCGCCGCCGCGCTCGGCAGTGCCGTCGAACCTTTCCTGATCACGCTGATGGTCGCCGCGTCGACCAGCTTCGCGACGCCGATCGGCTACCAGACCAACCTGATGGTGTTCAACCTCGGCGGCTACCGCTTTGCCGACTTCGTGCGCATCGGCGTGCCGCTGACTGTGCTGGTCGGCCTGGTCACGGTGTTCGTCGTGCCGGTCGTCTGGCCGTTCTGACGCGGCCGCGGTCGCCGGTCCGGCCGCACGCACAAGGCGGCGGCGCGCCGCCCCTGCCCTGTCCGGTGTCACTTGTTTATTAGTATTTACTTATTTAACTAAATTTTGTAGCATTGTGGCCGTAATCCCTTCAGCAACATCGAATGGGAGTAGATGCAGATGGATACGACGACCCACGCCAAGACCCGCAACGCGCTCGAAAACGCCCTGTTCTTCGCCGTTATCTGGGGCAGCGCCTGGCTTCTCGGCTTCCTGCTCGGCTTCGGCTGAGGTACGGAACGGGCCGGTGCGCGGCGTCACGGCCAGTCCGCCGTGATGCCGACCGCGCCGCCCTATATCGCGCTGTTGCGCACGTGACTGCCGGCGCCACGCTCGGCGGCGTGCTGGCATCAGCGGTCAGGGCGCCACAGCGTCGCGCTGCACCGGCGCGGTGACGACCGGTCTGGCCGGACCGCGGACCGGCGCGCTGGCGCAACGTCGTGCCACGCCGCCTGTGCCGGCGCGATACACACTGCCAGGGCACCGGTTGACTGCCTGTCGCCGGCCCCGCCGGCGGCGCAACCGGGCACGGCGATCCGCTACTTGAGCTTCACCGTGCCGAAATCTGGATACTCGGCCTTGTAGGTGCCATCGAACGCGCCACCGGCATAGCGGCCGGACACGACGACGTTGCCGCACGGAACGCCGAGGTCGGATCGCAAGACCACGCTGCCGTCGGCCTGGACGACGCCGCGGAACGGCTTCCAGCCGGGACAGCTCGAGCCACCGAAACTCAACGCACCGTCGAAATTCGCGCCGTCTTGCGTGTCGGCGATGTCGATCGCGAAGGGGCCGTTCCAGCGCGGATCCGAATCGGACCGCCAGGCACCCGACAGGTATCCCTGCTGTACCTGCGTATCCAGTTGCACCGGCAACGTATTCTGCGGATTGGATTGACAACCGAACATCGATACCGCGAACGCGGCGATTAACAGTTTCTTCATTGGCATGTCGCTTCCGTTGCTGTGTTGTTGATTCCAAAGGCCGGCGATGCCTGCCTACGCCGGGTCGTCGCCCGACAGGGACTGCCGGATGTCTCGTGGCGGGCACGCGGCGGCGACACATCGCGGCCGCGCCGGCGACCGGCAGCTGTCGACGCGCTGCGGCGACGGCCCGACTGCCGGACCCGTGTAACTCAGAGTGTCTCGAGCAGCCGCACCAGGTTGTTGAGTTCCGCGTCCTCGGCCAGCGCGCCCTCCCAGAACGCGTACACCGCCTGTTCACCGGGCTCGCCAACCGTCAGCCGGGCCTCGAACGCCGTGGCGCCGGCAGGCATCGGATGCTCACGCGGGATGCCGAGCTGTCTGACCGCTGCAACCACCTGCTCGGACTGGGTCTCGGTCAGCCGGCCCTTGCGTGGCGGCTCGGTCGTGTAGGTGCCATCTTCGACGCTGAACTGTCCGTCACCGTCGATGTGGATCTTCAGCGCGTAGTCTTCTTCGCCGACCACCTGGTAATCAATCGGTGTCATCTGGGCCTCTCCTCGCGTGGACGCAATCGGCCGTGGGCAGACATCGGGCCCGGCCGGCGGGCGTGCCTGGACACCCCGGCGCCGGCCTGCCGGCCGGGTGACTCGGATCTCTGTACATGATTGGCGGCCGCCGCAGCCGTGACAAGGCGTACGTGCGGCTTGGCGCGCTGCTCTTTGATCTGGCTCAGCCGCCCGGCTCGTAAGCGAGGTTTGGCCCTAGCCACTTCTCGACGATCGCGACGTCGTCGCCCTTGCGCGCGGCATAGTCGGCGACCTGGTCGCGACCGAGTTTGCCGACTGCGAAGTAGCGCGCCTGCGGATGCGCGAGGTACAGGCCGCTGACCGACGCGGTCGGCACCATCGCCTTCGATTCGGTCAGCCAGATGCCGGTGTTGGCCTCGACATCGAGCAGTTCCCACAGCAGGTCCTTCTCGGTGTGGTCCGGCGACGCCGGGTAGCCCATCGCCGGGCGGATGCCCCGGTAGCGCTCGGCGATCAGGGCGTCGTTGTCGAGCGCCTCGTCCGGCGCATAGCCCCAGAGCTCCTTGCGCACCCTTTCGTGCAGCCACTCGGTCAGCGCCTCGGCGAGCCGGTCGGCCAGGGCCTTGAGCATGATCGCGTGATAGTCGTCGTGGTCGGCGTCGTACTCGTCGAGCTTGGCGTCGATACCGATCCCGGCCGTGCACGCGAAGCCGCCGATGTAGTCGGCCACGCCGCTGTCTTTCGGCGCGACGTAATCGGCCAACGACTCGTTGTACTTACCGGCCGGCTGTCGCCCCTGCTTGCGCAGGTTGTGCAGCGTCATGCGCACCGCGCGGCGCGCGTCGTCGTCATATACCTCGATGTCGTCGCCGACCGCGTTGGCCGGGAACAGGCCGACCACGGCGCGCGCCTGCAGCCAGCCCTCGTCGATGATCTGCCGCAGCATCGCCTGCGCGTCGGCGTACAGCTTGCGCGCCTCGTCGCCCTTGTCGGCATCGTCGAGGATCTTCGGGAAGCGGCCCTTGAGCTGCCACGCATGAAAGAAAAAGGTCCAGTCGATGTACGGCACGATTTCGGCGAGATCGATGTCGTTGAGCACCGTGACGCCCGGCCGCGCCGGCGCGACGATCGCCGCCGCCGGCCAGTCGACCGGCGTCGGGTTGGCGCGCGCGTCGGCCAGCGTTGCGAGGCTCGCGGCCTCGTTCTTCGCCGCGCGGCGGGCGCGCACCGCGTCGTACTCCGCGCTGACGTCGCCGAGGAACCCCGGCTTGTGCTCGTCGGACAGCAGCGCGCTGGCGACCCCGACCGCGCGCGACGCGTCGGCGACGTACACCGCACCGTGCGCGTATTCGGGTTCGATCTTGACCGCGGTGTGTGCCTTCGACGTCGTCGCGCCGCCGATCAGCAGCGGGATCGTGAAGCCCTGGCGCGTCATCTCTTTTGCAATGTGGACCATCTCGTCGAGCGACGGCGTGATCAACCCGGACAGGCCGATGATATCGACATCCTCTTCGCGTGCCTTCTGCAGGATGGTCTCGGCCGGCACCATGACGCCGAGGTCGATGACCTCGTAGTTGTTGCATTGCAGGACGACGCCGACGATGTTCTTGCCGATGTCGTGCACGTCGCCCTTGACCGTCGCCAGCAGGATCCGGCCGTTGCTCTTGAGCGCGCCGCCGGCGGCGAGCAGCTCCTGCTTCTCGGCCTCGAGGAAAGGCTCGAGGTAGGCCACGGCCTTCTTCATCACGCGCGCCGACTTGACCACCTGCGGCAGGAACATCTTGCCCTCGCCGAACAGGTCACCGACGACGTTCATGCCGTCCATCAGCGGCCCCTCGATGACGTGCAGCGGACGCTCGGCGTTCTGCCGCGCGGCCTCGGTGTCGTCCTCGATGAACTCGGTGATGCCCTTGACCAGCGCGTGCCCGAGTCGGCGCTCGACCGGCCAGCTGCGCCATTCGAGGTCTTCCTTCTTGTCCGCGGCCGCACCCTGCGCCGAGTACGTCGGCGCGATCTCGACCAGGCGCTCACCGGCCTCCGGGTCCTTGTTGAGTATCACGTCCTCGACGGCATCACGCAGTTCGGCAGGAAGGTCGTCGTAAACCGCCAGCTGGCCGGCGTTGACGATGCCCATGTCCATGCCGGCCTGCACCGCGTGGTACAGGAACACCGCGTGGATCGCCTCGCGCACCGGGTTGTTGCCACGGAACGAGAACGACACGTTCGACACGCCGCCGGAGACCAACGCGTGCGGCAACGTGCGCTTGATCGCGCGGGTCGCCTCGATGAAGTCGACGCCGTAGTTGTTGTGTTCCTCGATGCCGGTCGCGACGGCGAAGATATTGGGGTCGAAGATGATGTCTTCGGGCGGGAAACCGATCTCGTCGACCAGCATGCGGTAGGCGCGCGTACAGATCTCGACCTTGCGCGCCTCGGTGTCGGCCTGGCCGACCTCGTCGAATGCCATGACGATGACCGCGGCGCCATAGCGGCGACACAGCGTTGCCTGCTCGCGGAACCTGTCCTCACCCTCTTTGAGCGAGATCGAATTGACGATCGGCTTGCCCTGCACGCACTGCAGCCCGGCCTCGATGATTTCCCACTTCGACGAGTCGATCATGAACGGCACCTTGGCAATGTCCGGTTCGCCGGCGCACAGGTTCAGGAAGCGACGCATCGCCGCGACACCGTCGAGCATGCCCTCGTCCATGTTGACGTCGACGACCTGCGCACCGTTCTCGACCTGCTCGCGGCAGATGTCGAGCGCGGTCTCGTAGTCCTCGTCGAGGATCAGGCGTTTGAACTTCGCCGAACCGGTCACGTTGGCGCGCTCGCCGACATTGACGAAGTTCAGCGCCTTGTCGATGTTGAGCGGCTCCAGCCCCGACAGGCGGCACGCGACCGGCACGTCGGGCAGCGCGCGCGGCGGCTTGCCTTCGACCGCGTTGGCGATCGCGGCGATGTGCTCGGGCGTGTTGCCACAGCAGCCGCCGACCAGGTTGAGGAAACCTGCATCGGCCCACTCGGCGATGTGCCGGCCCATGTCCTCGGGCAACAGGTCGTACTCACCGAACTCGTTCGGCAGGCCGGCGTTCGGATAGGTCGCGACATAGGTCTCGCAGATGCGCGCCATCTCCTCGACGTACTGACGCAGCAGGTCGGGGCCGAGCGCGCAATTCAGGCTCATCGCCAACGGCCGGGCGTGGCGCAGGCTGTTGTAAAAGGCCTCGGTGGTCTGACCCGACAGCGTACGGCCGGACTGGTCGGTGATCGTGCCGGACAGGATCACCGGCAGCTTGAAACCGAGCTCGTCGAACACCAGCTCGGCGGCGAACACCGCGGCCTTGGCGTTCAGCGTGTCGAAGATGGTCTCGATCAGCAGCATGTCGACGCCGCCCTCGATCAGCCCGCGCGTCGCCTCGGCATAGGCGCTGACCAGTTCGTCAAACGTGACGTTGCGCGCACCCGGGTCGTTGACGTCCGGCGAGATCGACGCGGTGCGGTTGGTCGGGCCGACCGAGCCGGCGACGAAGCGCGGCCTGTCCGGCGTGCTGAACTTCTCGGCACAGACACGCGCGAGCTTGGCCGACTCGACATTGATCTCGTAGGCCAGCGACTCCATGCCGTAATCGGCCATCGCGATCGTCGTCGCGCTGAAGGTGTTGGTCTCGATGATGTCGGCACCGGCGGCCAGGTACTGCTCGTGGATCTCGGCGATCACGTCCGGGCGGGTCAGCGACAGCAGGTCGTTGTTGCCCTTCAGATCGCTCGGCCAGTCGGCGAAACGCTCGCCGCGGTAGGCGGCCTCGTCGAGCCGGTAGCGCTGTATCATCGTGCCGTAGGCACCGTCCATGACCAGGATGCGCTCGGCGAGCAGTGACTTCAGTTGTGCGGTGCAATCGCGGGACATGTCGGCAGACCGGCGGGGCAAAAAAAGACGCGCATTATAGCGCGCGGCGGCGGTGCCGACGCGGAGATCGCGGTTCGCGCGAAAAAGCAAATAAATCGCGCCCGACGGCGCATAAACAGCTTTGAAGGCACGCCGCGCCGACGCTGTGGTTAGATGGCGCCGGACCCTAGGCAACGGGGGCCGACCAGGACGGCGGTCCACGTGGGCAGCCCGGTCGCCACCCGCCCGATCACCGCTGCGCAGCGGCGGCCGCAGCGCCGTCCCGGCGCTGTGCAAACGAGACTTAAAGAGGTAAGGATAATGGCAGAACTCTTCTCCGCCGACTGGATGAACAATCTCAAGGACGCATGGAACGCCGACCCGGAAGTCAGCGGCAAGCTCGCCGAGATCGGCTTCAACTCGGTGATCACCTGTGGCTTCAAGAACGAAGACCAGCCGCGCGGTGTGTTCGTCGTCGAGAACGGCGAGTGCGTACGCGCCGGCGACTACGACGGCAGCACGCCGGACTGGGACATGCGCGCCGACCGCGAGAACTGGCTCAAGTGGGCGTCCGACGGCATCGGCATGACCGGCCTGGGCACCGCGTTCGCGATGGGCAAGCTGAAGTTCCTCAGCGGTGACTTCAAGGGCATGATCAAGGACCCGCGCATGGCCGGCCCCTTTGTCAAGAGTTTCGCGCTGATGGGCAAGATCGATACCGAGTGATCCGAGCTCACCGCAGCGCAACGAAACCGGGCCATCGAGCCCGGTTTTTTGTTGCGGTCCGCGTCACTGCCCGGTCAGCGATCGATCCACGGATTCGGGTTGCCCTGCCTGTCGGCGATCCGGCGGTTGCGGCGACGCTCGGCGGCGTCGGGCGGGTCGTCGCTGTGCCAGCGCAGCAGCGTGCGGCGCTGACGTTCGTAGATCTTCATGTCGTAGCGATCGGCGATGTACAGCATCGCGCGTGCGATGTCGCCGCGCACGGCCGGTCGCGGCTCGACGGCGCGGGCGCGGTGGTCGATCTCCAGGTCACAGCCACGCTCGACATGCCGCTCACCGCGCAGCTCGCGGAACGGGTAGGAACCGCGTTCGCGGTTGAGGTCCTTGCGGGCCGGATACATGTTGTGCATGTCCGATTCGATCTCGTTGAATCGCTTGCTTTTTCTACGGCACGCCTGGCGGTCACCGCAGCGCAGCGCCTTCGCCACCCAGCTCATCGGGTAGACGTGCTCGATGTTGTAGCGGCGGTCGCGTGAGCCGAAGCGCGCCCCGCAGTACAGGCCGCTGCCGCCGTCGGGGTACAGCGTGCGCCAGAACACCGGGATCGTGTCGAGGTATCTGCGGCCATCGGCCAGCACCAGCGCCGGGCACAGCAACAGCACAAACATGACGCGTTTCACGTCGGCTCCTTTCCTGTCGTCTCCGAGTTCGGGATAATCCCCCTACCGGGTGCAAATGAAAAGTGAGTGCCGAGCCGATGGACGAGCAACAGGTCGACAGCGAACTCCCCGACAGCAGACCGGCGCGCCAGGGTGGCCCGTGGAAGCTGATCCTCGTCGTCGTCGTGATCACGCTGATCGGCGTCTGGCTGGTACCCAGCGACGAGCCGGATCCGGCAGACACCGCCGGCGACGTCGCGCCCAGCCTGCTCGACCTGCCGCCGACCGCGGCCGGCGGCAAACCGGCGCTGCCGGACGCGCTGCAGGAACCGCTCGTCGACACCCGCCCGGGGGCGCGGGCGCGCGCGCTGATCGCCGACATGCGTGCCAGTGGCGAGGTGCAGCTCGACACGATCTTCGATGCCGCCGAGCGCGCCCAGCAGGACGGCGAGCTCGACGACGCCTACCTGCTTTATTTCTTCGCCGCGCGCGAGGGCCATGCCGGCGCCGCGCTGACCCTCGGCAGCCAGGCCGACCCGGCCAACCGCGACGCCGCCGCCGGTCTTTTCGATACGCCCGACCTGACCCAGGCCCACAAGTGGTACCAGGTCGCCGCCAACAACGGCGACCCGGAAGGCCGCAAACGGCTCAGCGATCTGCGCCAGCGCGTCGAGGCGTTGGCCGCCGACGGCGACCCACAGGCGCGGCGCATCGCGCTGCAATGGCGCTAGCCTGCGTGGCGCATGGGCCGAACAACGCGAACGCTACAACGATTTGACTATGAAGGCAGTTTTAATCGATCTTGGCGGACATCCGGAAACGGTGGCCGGTGCCCGGCGCCGTGCTGTCGCGGTGCCCGCATCCTCCCGCGCGCCGTGGCTCGGCTTGCACGCCAGCGATGGCGGCGGCCATGACGCTCGCCGCAAGCCGGCGCGACAACGGCTGCGCACGGCGCAGGCCCTGCGATTGCTCATGCACCATGCAGGCTAGATGCGGCCGGCCGCCGCGGCGCCACGCGTCTCCCCGAAGCACGTCACACAATCCCAGACACCGCCAGACCATGATCACCTGTCACGCCAACCGCCTGTCCCGACTGCTGCTGTCATTGCTGTCACTCACGCTCGCCGCCGCGACCCTGCTGCCCGGCACGGCCGTCGCGGCGCAGCCGCTGCTGATGGACGGCAAACAGTCCCTTTACCAACGCGTGCTGTCGGTACCCGGCGCGCGCCTGCACGACGGCCCCGCAGGCGGCGCCGGCGACGCAGTGGTCCCGTTCACCGCCTACTACGTCTACGCGCGCCGCGGCGACTGGGTTCAGGTGGGCACCGGCCGCCACGGCGACACCGACGGCTGGCTGCGCGCCGGCGACACGATCGACTGGGCGCAGGGGCTGACCGTCGCGTTCCGCGAGGCCGACGGCCGTGACCGTGCGCTGCTGTTCCGCGATGCCGCAGCGCTGCGCGACCTCGCGCAGAACCGCGACCTCGACACCTACGGTGTGCTGTACGCGGCCGCCGCGGCCGGCGAGGCCAACGCCGATTCGCCGGTGGTCGCGATCCAGCCGTCCGGCAAGCTCGACATCCGTGAGAACTTCTACCTGGTGCCGATCCTCAGCCACCAGGACCTGTACGTCGGCAGCGAACAGGCGCGCCTGCTGCAGGTGTCGAGCGTGCCGCTCGACAGCGACAAGCCGCTGCCGGCCGACGAACCGGCTGCGGCGCCGCCGGCGCGGGTCGCGAGCGCGCCGGCCGACGCCGTCGATACCGGCTACCGTGCCGGCCTTGTTTTCGCAATCGACGCGACGCTGTCGATGGATCCCTACATCGAGCGCACGCGCGAGGCGGTCATGAAGATCTACGAGGCACTCGGCGACGCCGGCCTGCTCGGCAACGTCAACTTCGGCCTGGTTGCGTTCCGCGATTCGCCGCAGGTGGTGCCCGAACTCGAATACCTGTCGCGCACCTACGTCGATCTCGCCCAGGGCCGCAACCCCGGTGCCTTCCTGGCCCGCGTCAACGACCTGTCGGCAGCGACCGCGTCGAGCCAGGACTTCATCGAGGACGCGTACGCCGGCGTCAAGCAGGCGCTCGACGAAATGCAGTGGTCGGACCATGCCGCGCGCTACCTGGTGCTGGTCACCGACGCCGGGCCGCGCACCGCCGCGGATCCGTTGTCCAGTACCGGCATGGATGCCGCTGCGCTGCGCGCCCTGGCACGCGAGAAGGGGGTCGCGATATTCGTGCTGCACCTGCTGACCGAGGCCAACAGCGCCGACCACCTGAGCGCCGCCGGACACTACCGCGAACTGGCCAAGTTCCCGGGCATCGGCAGCCTGTACTACGCGGTGCCGACCGGCGACATCGAGGAGTTCGGCCAAGTCCTCGACACGCTGGCCGGGCAGATCACGATGCAGGTGCAGATGGCCGCGGCGTCGCAGCCGCTGCCGCCGGCGCCACCACCCGAACCCGTGGTCGCCGAGCAGAGCGAGAACCCGCGTCTCGCCGAACTGCAGAGCAAGGTCGCGAGGCTCGGCTACGCGCTGCGCATGCAGTACCTGAAGCGCACCGAGGGCGAGAAGATCCCGAACGTGTTCAATGCCTGGCTGCTCGACCGCGACCTGCGCGACCCGGAACAGCGCACGCTCGACGTCCAGGTGCTGCTGACCCGCGACCAGCTGTCGGACCTGCACGACATCCTCCGCGGCGTGCTGCAGACGGCCGAAGAGGGCCTGCTGTCGCCGCAGAATTTCCTCAATGAACTCAAGAGCCTGGCGGCGACCGTGTCGCGCGACCCGGAGCAGCTCGGCAGCACGACGGCGACCACCGCGGGCGCCGGCAACAGCCTCGCCGACCTCGGCTTCATGCGCGAGTACATCGAGGACCTGCCGTACACCGGCGAGGTCATGAACCTGTCGCTCGACGACTGGGAGACCTGGCCGGCGCGGCGGCAGATCGAGTTCCTGCACCGGCTCGAGGACAAGATCACGTACTACCGGGCGCTGCACGACCATACTGACCTGTGGGTCAGCCTGGATGGTGGCGCGGTCGATGGGGATTCGGTGTTTCCGGTGGCACTGGAGATGCTGCCGTGACTGTTCGCAGCTCGGGGATTATTTGAGTTGAACGCGCTGACGCGCGAGGTTTCTTTTTGACAGCGCTCGGCGGAGCGCGCCCGCGGTACTTTTCTTTGCTTGCCCAAAGAAAAGTACCCAAAAGAAAAGGCCCCCGACGACTTGCCCCTCGCCGTTGGCGAGGGGTTCCCTGCGCTTCTCGGCCCAAAACGGGCGCTGCGGAACTCCCTCGCTGCGCTCGGTCAGAC